>Ga0058702_10000024_pt1 | contig 213905 bp, 185 predicted proteins | sample AgamicOrSfe_FD_83781 | JGI IMG/M metagenome (GOLD analysis project Ga0058702, IMG submission 83781) | Agave microbial communities from Guanajuato, Mexico - Or.Sf.e | ecosystem: Host-associated > Plants > Phyllosphere > Phylloplane/Leaf | place: Guanajuato, Mexico | collected 2012-05-30
TGTACATGTACAATGCGTGCAGCGGGTTGGGGAAATCACGTCACTACCCCAATTCCATATCGATAAACGTGATTATGATGGAGTTTGGCTTTCTGTCAAGGAATAGTTGAGAAGTAAAACAACTACAGTATCATTTCACCATTTCATCCGCCGCCTTAGCCAGATCCTCACACTTCGCCACGAAACCCCAAGTCCGTCCAGCATTGTACTCGATACACGACTGACTGAACTCAGGACTCGTAGTACCGCAACCATCATCTAGCATAATACAATCATAGCCCTTGGAGAAGGCATCCGTCAACGTACCACTGACACACTGATCGGTGTTGACACCGGTGAAAAGCAAACTCCTGATCCCCTCCTTCTCAAGAAACCTCTCCAACTCGCCATCCGCGCCCCAGAGCCCACTCATGCGATTCTTGTGCACCCAGACATCAGGTCTGAGCTCCCTCTTGGCGCCCTCCTCGAACATGGCGTCCAGCGGTGGGTAGAGCGCGCTGTTCCACTGATCCCGCATCAGCAACCGTCCCGCATCGACCTCGTGCCCGTCGAGGAAAACAGTCCCGCACCGACTGCCCAGGCCCTTGTAAATGCGTCCATCCTTGCCGTTCTCGAGCGCTTTGTCCCCACCCAGCGCTCTTGGTGAGCCGTGCTTGTCTACACCCACACCGCTGCCATCGAGTCGCTCCTTGAACTCGTCGCCGTTGCCGATGACGCCTGTCGCGTTGCCGTCGTCGTCGATGACCGCCTCGAACCCAAAAGCTCGTTTCACGGCTGGTGGCATGGTCTCGACGTCGGCGTCTGTGAGGCCCCAGTTCAACCAGATGACGCGGATGCCTGCTTTGCGCGCGGCTGGGATCGCGTGGGTTTGGAGCTGGGTCGAAGCGGAGTGTCCTGGTCCCGGACCGCGGCCAAAGGCGGGCGAGAGGAAGAAGTTTTGCATGTCGACTATCACGAGGGCAGTCTTCGCTGGGTCGAGCGTTATGGGTGATGTGCTTGTGGAAAGCGTTAGGCGAGGAGTGACTGGTGGCGATGATGGGTGTTTGGGATGTGTTAGGTCGAAGGTGTTGGTTCGTGACGAGTGTAGCCAGAAATTGCTGGGGTTACCTATAACTGCGCGTCGGTGGGTTGAAGGTTTGTCTGTCATCATGCCGGTGGTAATATCGTTGTCGCTGGTATGGTTGTGGTCCGAGAAGTAGGATGGTGGTGCTTTGAAGGTCGTGTCCGAAGTTCGGAAAGATTGGGCTGACTCAAACAAAGAGGAAAGATCAGACCTACAATTGGGATCCGTTGTGTATTTGTATCGGACACCTACTTGATAAGTTGTATTGATAGCATGTGCATGGTGGAGCAGACATGGAGATCATCTCCAACGAAGATTGCGGGGTACAAGATAAGGCCCATACCGCTTCGGCCTACCGAATTTGGCAAGATTGGTCATGTTTATCAGGAAAGGTCGGAGATAGGGAGATGCGTATGATCAATGGTGCTGTTCAGTCGCCGAAATATCAGCTATTGCTGGGCGATGACAGCCTCAGAGTTTGTTCGAATATCGTTCTGGTCGATCTTATGGTAACGAAGCCACGGCGGGCTTATTCTCCTGGATTACTACAACCGTTCCAGAAGCTCGAGAAAGATTACAAGGAGAGCCGCACAATTCTTTACTCGTCGTCTTCGTCGTCTTCGTCCTTGGTCGCTTTCAACCATGGTGCTTTCTTCCAGGGGTTCTTCATGGCATCCTCCTCGTCGCTGTAGGTTCCAGCCTCGCTATCCCACTGCTCATCATCTGATCCTCCGTGACGGTACCCATAGGCGCCCTGGTTATACTCATCATCAGAAGCTACCTCATCCTCCGGGTAATCTGCTCCGTAGTAATCTTCCGCGTTCTCATCCTCGTCGTCCGTGTCGAACTTTTCCTCCTCCTCGCCTTCAATGTAGCTTTCCCAGATTTCCTCATCTTCTTCGGTGATCACCAAGATACCAATTGATTGTGTGGCCGGATCTGTCGTGTCATCCGTCATTGGGACGTCCGCATGTTTCACATAGATATCATAGACGTAGTCCTCGTCATCGCTCATCTCGTCGATGCTACTGTTGGTATTGGTCCCGCTTGTCAAGCCACTCAATGGTGTCCTGTGTGGTTGTCGGTCTTTGAGCCTCCTGACTGAGCCTTTGGGCTGTATTATGACTCTTGGTTTCTCAACCGTGCGCTGCGCTGCCACCCTCTTATGTTCTGCTTCTTCTTGTGCCACCTCTTCTAGGGCAAACTGGTGCATAGCGTCGGCGAGCTCCAGAGATGGTGCCTGTGTGAGTTTCGAGGGAGTGACCCCACGAGGTATTGGCTGATCTTGTCGTAACGTCTTGGTACCTGGTCGTTTCAAAGGGGTCGAAATCTCATCGGGTACCTCGTGGTTTTCTGCTCTGCTTGCAGTCTCTGAATTCGAAGGACCCCTTCTCTTCTTCTCCACAAAGGTGGGCATTAACCCAGCTGTTTCGGCATTCCTTTTCCTTGACGGCGTGGAGAGCTCGAATCGGCGAGGGCCTGTTGGCGGTAAATTCTGAGGTGTGGCATTCTGTTTGGTCGCTTCAGGTGTGTGTAGGTGAGTCTCGAGTCGATATTCGAGATGTTGGAATTTGCGCTGTTTTCGTTGCGGTCCTTCGAGAATCAAAGACGGCAGCGGAGTCTCATCTCTTCGTCTTTTGATTCTGACATGAGTTGGACCGGTCGACATTCTGAATGATTGAAGTATGAAGACTACAGCAGTATGGTTGTAAACGTGATGTGAGTATTGAGATGTAGACTGATGTGGGTAATGAGATGTAGAGTGAGAGAGGAGTGGAAGTGGTAAACACAGTGATAATAAATTATACAATGATGACGCTTGACCAACATCAACCAAGGTTCCACACAACTACATGTACCTACCTTAGTAGGTCACACCACGGTATATCGCGAAAGACAAACACACACGTTTTGCACCCGAGAAATTCAGAGGAATCAGATTGGTTCATCACCTGCTTACTGCTATATACACGATGCTAAACAACAGGGTATTGAAATACAGAAATGCCGCTTATGCAAATCGCTTTTTCCACCCTCGCTCGAAAACTGTACAACGGAACGACCGCTCATTTACGCTTGCTCCACACCTTGAGAAACCTTTCCTTGTCTTCCAGGGTCAATCCAACTCTCTTGATCCGACCGAGCCTGGCGAGGGCCTCTCCGATCTTGTCAAGGACTGCGGTCTGTTCGTTGGTCAGAGATTCGGTCATTTCATCTGTTGGCCTGTTGCGCTTCTCCGGAGGGGTATGAAGATCGTCAAGGAGGTTCGTCTCGTACGAGTTACGCCTTTGCTCTTGCAGAGGCAGCCGTGAGGTGTTGTGTGTCGCTTCTGCGATTCGTACACGTATACAGTGTGTTGGCTTCGAATTCAAATTCCACAAGAAGGTGAGGTACGAGTCTGATACAGGCGTCGTGATATCTGCTGGTGTATAACGAAGACTGACCGGAAAGATCTTGACCTTTTCGGGTACGGTGAGCAAGCTGGGACTGAACGGTAAGATGCCCCTGCCATTTGTAGCTGTACACTCTGGGAAGATAGCGATACAACGATCTGGGTGGTCCCGGAGGATGGTAGCAATATCATCCAGTGTAGAATTTGGCGCAGGTTCGGCAGGCGTCAAAGTAAGGGCGTCCATCATTGCTTGCCACAACGTGATCTTCTGGACCTTTCGAGTGTTCGGGAAGGATCTGGTGAACAGAGGGTCGAAAATCGCGGCCAGGTAGAGCGCGTCGATCGGCGACGTGAACGAAGATGCAATAACAGAGCCTGGGTGAGGCAGTCGCGTGCTGTTCTTTCCGAGAGAGCCACGCTTTACACCGTCCACCTGAAGGTCAACCCACCAGATTCCAGGAATACCAAGAATGACCCATAACGCTGCCTTCTTCCCGAGCGACCCAATCGGCGCCCACGAGAAGAGTAGAAAATAGGCAAGACTGGCGGTCACAAGAAGCGGTATCCTGATGATGGCCAGGAAGATGTGCAAGGGTAGCGCTGCGCCAGACGGCTGAGTGGGAATTGGGAAAAATGGCGCGATGCCAGATCCTACTACTTATCAATCACACTGTCCCAGCCAAAAGTGTGCCAAAAGTGTTAATTGCATGCTCACCCTTATCACGAAACGCGCCGTATTTCTCCATGTTTTCCCTCTTCCAACACAGGACTCATAAAGTGTTGATAGATGTCAACGCTGAGCTGTATTGAATCTTTACTGCGTCCGAATGAGAAGAGCAATCGAAACCGGAGAAGATGCGAAAGGCAAACAACTCAAGGATGGGAATCTAGCAACCGGAAGGACAGCGATGCAGAAATCTGAACTCTGAACTTAGAGCGTCATCTTCACGTGAAAGTGCAGGTGCCCACCTCAGCCACATTGATCGAACGCGCTAAGTTTGAACGCGTTAGCACAAGCGGACTCTTCCGTCCGCCGCAGAGCCGCATGCTCGTCCGGCGACGGGACGCTTTGCAGCTTTGTTGATGTCTGTTTATTCCGGGGTCCATGACCACGGCGTGCTTTGCGTGACTGAATCAATTGCGACTACACATTCTGCGACTGCACGCACAATCATCGATGGCTGTCGCATGACTCTATGCCAGACCTTTCCTATCTTTCAGTCTCGTGACACGTACCCGAATCATGGCTTACAATGAAGAGAATTCGGTAAGTGCTTCTCAAGTGGAGCTCGTCATAGTTCTAGAGTCGCGACGACCTATACTGACATTTCCAGGCGAGGACGATGCGAGGCTCTGGTCTTCGTCCACCGAGTCGCATACCTGCTACAGCTGGTCTCTCCGAAATGACCATATCAGACAATAATATCCGAGCCATGATGCCTCCGCCAGCAACATTGAAACACAAGGGATCAAGCTGTGAGAGGGTATCATCATATAGAGGAAGGACAGGACTGATAGAGTTTACAGTACCGGAACCGCCATTTAAGAGAAAGACACTTGTCGAACGGGCTGTGGAGGCACCAAGGTCTATGGTCCCAATGACACCAAGCTCGAGACCGGTCAACCCTGCTGTGAAGGCTACGGTACTGGCAGGAATCAAGCCAGTACAACTGAGCTCGTCCAATATATCTCGAAATCTCTCAACATCATCGCGAACAACATCCAAATCATCATCGACCACACGGCCACCCTCTGCTGCCAGCCACTACAGATCGCAATCTGCACTATCGAATGGTCGCGCGGTCTCCGGAGAGTATGCCAATGGAGCGCGACCTGGTACTGCTCTGGAAGATTATGAAGAAACTCCACAACAAAACACCAAACGCAAGGGTACGCCGCCTTTTGTTCTATCTGCTTCATGCCTGCAAGATAGATTAAGACCAGGAAAGAATCGAGAGCGCTCGGACAAGTCAGGACTTCCCCTACCTTCACCAGCGCGCGACAATTTCTCAGGGTCACAGTCTCCTTTTCCTTTGTCGATCCCAGCGAAGAACCCGTTTCGTACCATCTCTTTGAGCACTGCTTTTCGAGGTCTGAGCTTGCAGCAGGACTGTGGCCAGTCGAAAGAAGGCAGTGTGTTTCCTTGTGCTGTATCTGATTTTGAGCGTCCCGAGACCCCTTCACACGTATCAAAATTACCTCCAAGAACTCCGACGGCGGTGCAGGCACCAAAGTTTGGAAAAACTCCCCTTGCAAAAGACAAGATTCCCAAGCGTTCTCCTACCAAAGTTGAGTACATGTCGCGCGAAACTAACACTCCTGCTCCAGCCTGGGATACCAAGGGACGACTTGAGGATATGGAAAATCTGTACTCGCAGCTCAGGAGCCAGTTCGAAGGAGCAGCTTTCGAGAAGACGGGTCTGGAAGAAAGTCTGACACTATACAAGACAAGATGTATGTATGCAGCCCGTGGGAGAACACCTGCAGTACTGATAACACTGCAGTGAACGAACTCGAGCAGATCAGGCTACAGCTAACAGCGTCGAACCAAACGAAGGCCGAGGAACTCACTGATATCAAGGTACAGCTATCGACAACGACGCTGGCTTTGGACGATGCGCGAAGGACACACAGGGTAGAGACAGATGAGATGGTGCGCAAACACCGTAACGAAGTGGAAGATGGTCGGGAACAGCAGAGGAAAGAGTCGGAAAGGATGAGGAGAGAGCACAGAGATGAACTTGACAAGTTGAGGCGGGAAAGTCAAGAAGAGACAGAACGACAGAACCGCCTTCGCCGGGACGAGTTGTCCGACCAAGAAAGGGCGCTCAAGGCAGAGGTTGAGGAAGAGAGAAGCAAGAGGATAAGAGAAGTGCAAGATCTAACGACGTATTATGCGATTCAACGACAGAATGTTGACAGCGACATGTCGCAAAGAGATCGTGAATTACAGCAAGCAAAGACCGAGCTGGAAGAGACCCGAGCAAGTCTGTCAAGCGCCAATTCTCTGGTCAAAAATCTCAAAGAAAAACTCGAAGAGGCATCCGTCAACACACTCTCTCTCGAAACCTCCATGAAAGCACTAAAAGGCAAGATCGAGTTCCTCGAGTCCGACAATCAGGCTCAGTCACAAGCGTTCGTGGACCTGAACCAGAAAATGCAGGACGCGATCGATGCCGCAGAAGAGGCCAAAGAGAAATTACGCACAGAAGAGACGCTCCGGAGGAAGTTGCACAACCAAGTCCAAGAGCTCAAGGGAAACATCAGAGTCTTTTGTCGAGTCCGGCCTGCATTAGAAGAGGACGCCGACGATCGTGCGAGAATTACCTTTCCCGACAGCGACTCGGATAGCAAAGAAGTTGCCATTCAGGGTCCAGAACAAAAGAGCGCTCTCGGCAACGTTACTAGCTCAACGAGTAACTTCTCATTCGACCGAGTGTTTGCTCCGGCATCGCAAAACGCAGAAGTCTTTGACGAAATCAGTCAGCTTGTTCAAAGTGCTCTTGACGGGTACAACGTCTGCATCTTTTGTTACGGCCAGACCGGATCTGGAAAGACTTACACAATGTCAGCTGTCGATGGTATGATTCCAAGAGCTGTGAATCAAATCTACGAAACGGCGACGAGTCTTGAGGAGAAGGGCTGGAAATATACCATGGAAGGCAGCTTTATCGAGGTTTACAACGAGACGCTGAACGATTTGCTCGGAAAGGCCGAGGACTGGGAGAAGAAAAAGCACGAGATCAAGCATGATCCGACCAAGTCCAAGACAATTGTCACAGGTGTCAATACCGTCGTGCTCGATTCACCGGCGAGAGTGAACAACATTCTGGAAAAGGCAGGCCGGAACAGGAGTGTTGCAGCTACTATGGCCAATAGCAGATCGTCTCGAAGTCACTCGATCTTCATCCTCAGGCTGACTGGAGAAAACTCCATCACTGGAGAGCGATCTGAAGGTACACTCAATCTGGTCGATCTTGCAGGTAGCGAACGGCTCAGTCACAGCGGTGCGACCGGCGAGAGAATGAAGGAAACGCAACACATCAACAAAAGTCTGAGCTGTCTGGGCGACGTCATCGGTGCTCTCGGGCAGGGCAAGGAGGGCGGGCATATTCCCTATCGCAACAGCAAAGTAAGTTTAATTCCTCTGCCCTTTTTCTTTAAAGAAAAAGAAGAAAAAAACGCTAACCATATGCAGCTCACATATCTCCTACAATATTCTCTCGGAGGTAACAGCAAGACGCTCATGTTTGTCATGATCAGTCCTAGACAAGCACATCTGAGCGAGACTTTGACTAGCTTGAAGTTTGCTACGAAGGTGGGTGCTCCCTGAAGGTCAAGTAGAAACGTTGCTAATCGATCGCTGCAGGTCCACAACACCCACATTGGCACAGCCAAGCGTCAGGCCAAAGTCAAGGAATGATTCGAGCGCAGAGGACAACACTTGGATCTGACGGTTGAGTATTTGCATAGCGTATCAGGATCTCACGACGTTCGTAGCCGTACGGCTTTTTCTGTATTGAATACCACTTTCCCTTCCTTTTGCACAATTTCCTGTCTATGTTGGACGGATGTGAGGAGCATCTTGCTCAAATCATGCGTCCCGGAGAGGTGCAAAGTGCGAAGTGCGAAGTGGCTGATGGAACAGACTCCCCGACCGCAGCGGGCCAGGAACCGACGCTCCGTTTCCTGAGCCGCACCTCGAAACAGAAGCGATCGGCCCACTCTCCACGATTTGACAGCCGCACTTGCAAAGGTTACTCTGACTTCACCCCTTCATCATGAAATATCCCAAATCGACACCTTACAATATTATCAAGAAATTTTACACAATTTTTCGACAACGTATGTCAAAACGATGCAGACGTGTTGTCGCCTGCCAGGCTCCCTTCCTGGCTGCAATGGAATAAGGTTATGCTTCTGGACAATATTGGATGTCTCCACTGTTTCCGGCGATGCTCACGATCCCGCGACCGAGAAAGATGGGTCCCTTACTCAATTGCACTCTTTTCGACGATGTTTGTGATGGTGGCATGACTGCCCTGGCAACGAGCTGCTCTTCGCAGTCTGCCCCACCCATTTCGATGCGGAATCGCTCTCTTCGACCAGGACAGGCGCGCGAGCTCTGGTAGGTCGTCACAAGGGGCTACAGCTCTCACCTGCTGGAATTGAGGGGTCTGCGTAAGCCATCGAGCCCCTCAGCATACTGGTATCACTCCGAGAGGACACGGGGCCGTCACACGAGTCTACAGCTCTCGTCTGCTGGAAACGACGGGACTGCATGCAGCTTCAGGCCCTTCAGCCTACTAATGGCCTACTGGTATCCCTCTGGAAGGACGCGGACGAGCGTGCGACTCACAGCGACCGGCACACCGTGTCTCACACGGCGTCACGCATTCTGGCAGAGATTTTGGGTTCGGGCTGTGTGCTCAATATTGGCAATATCGACGAGAGCGTTTCTGCCTGCTGCCTGCTGCCTGCGGTATACAGCTCTCCCATTGGTCCTGGTATGGGTCTGAGTATTGCCTCAGCAGTCTCTGCGCCCAATGCGAAAAGTTTGTTTTATTGGCAGGTGAGGCAGAAGGTAGGGCACTGTCCTATATCATCAGCCAGCTCCTCGCTCCTCGCCCTGTTTCTTCTCATCTCTTCTCTCACGCTTTTTCTTGTACAACTCTTCGTACAGCTCTTGTTACAGCTCTCTTGACAACTCTTTCTGCAACTTTCTTCACGACTCTTTCCACAACTCTTTCCACAACTCTCTGTGCAACTCGTCAAGCACCTCCTTGCACACCTCACCATACACCTCGACCACCAAGCAAGTCGACACAATGGCCAACATCAACTTGGCCGCCGCTTCGGGCTACTGGCACCCCGAAAGGCTAACCTCCTTCATCTGCCCTGCAGTGGGAGATTACGCCGACAAGCTGGTCCTGGCCCACGGCGCCGCCAAGCCCCCCAAGAGGGCCAGCAAGAAGCAGCCGGCACAGGGTCCCAGCAACCCCTGCAACCAGCGCTGCAGGGAGTGTGCCATGAAGCTGAGCTTCATGTGGTCCTCAGGGCACAGCGAGCGGGTCCTCGTCGGGCCGGACATCACCGTCTCCGAGATGGTGAACTGGGCTCAGGAGAGGTCATAGTGTGGCCCTCCTGGTAGTCTGTTCCTGGTCGCCGATAACGATCAGTATCCATCTGTGGAGACGCCGGTCCGCTTCATGCGCCTCAGGTCGGGTGTCTCGGCGCTCTGCTTGGGCGTGTACCCCCAGCAGCCCGTCGACCAGGGCCTTCTGTTCGACCCACAGCAGGTCCCAGTGGCCTTTCACCAACCGGCCAACGAGGCCCACCCACCGCCGGTCTTCCTGGCCAACCCACAGCAGGCCTCGATGGCCTTTCAGCAACCGGCCCAAGAGGCCAATCCATTGCCGGCCCTCGACGCCTACCCATTGCAGGGACTTTTGGCCATCGCGCAGTTCAACCAGCAAGCGGCCATCGAGGCCAACCAACAACCAGGCCTCATGGAGGACTTCGCCATGCCCTTGGCCGCCAACAACGACTTCGGCAATCTGCTGCCTCTGGATGCAGACATGCTGGACTTCGAAGACCCGGAGTTGGTCCCCTTCGACGACGCGGCCTTCATGGCATACATGGAGCCCTTCCCTCTGCCCGACGATGTCGCCGGCCCCGCGGCCAACCTCCCAGCCAACACCGCGGCTGACCCTGCGGTCGACAAGCAGGCCGACATGGAGGCCGCCGACAACTGGGCCGGCATCAACAACGTCGCCCTCGATCTCTTTCCGGGGCTGGCCGACATGCAGGCCACCGACCTGGACGGCGATTGGGACGCCATCATGGCCAAGGTCCCGGCCCTCCCGGTGCCTGTGGAGGAGACGGGCGATCTGGCCATGGGCGAGGCCAGCGACGAGGTCATCACTCCGGCCCCTCCAGCGCCTGAGGAGCTCCCCGCCGCTGAGTCCCTGGGCGAGGACGACCCAGCCCTCGCGGTGCCTGTGGAGGAGACCGGCGATGTGGCCATGGGCGAGACCAGCGACGAGGCCATCACTCCGGCCCCTCCAGCGCCTGTGGAGGTCCCCGTCGCTGAGCCCCTGGGCGAGGACGACGACTTGTTCGGCGAGGAGGCCCCAGCACCAAAGCCGCGTTGGCGGTTGTGCCTCCCTGGCCGGCCAGAGATGTTCGGGCCTTAGGCAAGTCTGGCTTCCATCACGTCTACAATCGACAATACACCACCATAGACGGCTGATGGCAGACAGCGACCCCTCTGGATCTGGGACTGGACTGGTGGATATTGGCATTGGGATTGGAATGGGATCTCGGCGGAGGACCAGGTGGTGGCATGTTTGGAACAGCCCTTTGGTAAGTCTACATCTCACATCACGTTGTCTACAGGATACTAATACGGTTTATAGATGGCTGAAGATTGACACGGTTTCTTTTGTTTGGGATTTGAGATTTGGTGTTATGGAGTTTTGGTTTTGTCGGAGTACCTTGATACTGCCGTTGTTGTCTATACCCATGTTTTAGCGAATGATTTCAACATTCTTCCCTCACCCTGTGTCCCTTGTGCCTATACCATGTGAATAATATACACATCGTCGTCGTGCCTATTCGTGAGGCCGTAATGCTACCCAGCACCCTCTTATCCTGTGTCTCGCACTCACTCAATACCATTGACCTGTTGTTACCATGACAATACGATGTACTACTGAGCACCATCTGCAATCACTTCCGTACATTGTATCTACTGGTATTCCATCGTGTGACTTTCTACCTCGTTCTCACTACTCTAATGTGCATACCAGTCTTCATCATTGTTTTGATGGTGCTGTTGCATTACCGGGTACCATTACCGAGCGATTGCGTTATTCAACAGGCGTTATGTATACATGAGAACAACCATCTCATCGTCGTGACCCCCGGACGCGGTACGTCACATCCGTAAACGCCAAGATGAAGCCCAAACACCACATCTCTCCTCAACTCCAACCCCTCCATCTTCAAACAATAACACATCAAACCGCCCAAAATGCAGTCCGGAATAACAGGTACACATCCGATCTCTCATCAATGCCTACCACTAACCCCATCAGCCTCGCAAGAGCTCATCTCAGCCTTCAACACCCTCGTCTCGACACCCACACAACGCGGCCTGCTGGCAACAATAACCAACGAACAACTGACCCCCGGCACCACAATCCCACTCTCCTCATGGCCATCCGACCTCGACGCCCTGTCGCCTCACCTCACCCCAACAGCGGCATCCTACATCCTCCTCAAGACCTCACCAACAGACCCGAACAGCTACATCTGCATAACCTACGTCCCAGACAGCGCACCGGTGCGCCAAAAAATGCTCTTCGCATCCACCCGCCTGACCCTGGTGCGCGAACTCGGGCTCGAGCGCTTCAAAGAGACGGTCTTCGTGACGACGGCCGAGGAACTCACGCCGGCCGGCTGGGCGCGGCACGAGAAGCACACGGCGCTGTCGGCGCCGCTGACGGAGGAGGAGCGGGCGAACGCGCAGTTGCGCGAGGCCGAGGCGGCGGAGAGTGGGGGCACGGGCGTCAGGAAGGGGCATTACACGGCGGGCGAGGGGGGTAGTAAATTGGCGCTGAAGAGGGGCGAGGGCGTTGTTGATGCGCTGGAGGGGCTTAAAGGCGCGGGAGCCGGAAGAGTGGTTATTGTGGTGAGTGCCTACCTGTTACGACAAGGATGGGGGGGATGGTGTAGCTGACGGATGCAGAAAATCGACACGGGTACCGAGACGCTGGTGCTGGATTCCACGAGCGAGGACGTACAGCCGTCTGGTCTGAGCGGAATGATCTCGGGCTCGGATCCACGGTTTACGTTCTTCTCGATCGCGGCTGGACAGGCAGAAGCAAAGATCGTCTTCATCTACACGTGTCCCGAGACGTCGAAGATCAAGGAGCGCATGATCTATGCGTCGAGTCGCGCGCGGGTGGTCAGTTTGGCGGAGCAAGAGGTCGGGCTACAGATCGCCAAGAGGCTGGAGGGCAGTGATCCGGCTGAGTTCACGGCCGAGGTGCTGGGTAAGGAGTTTGAGGTGCAGAAGGAGGAGAGTAAGGGGTTCGCGAGACCGAAGAGGCCCGGTCGTCGTTGATGTCTGTCGTTGTTGGGAGGAGTAGTTGCTGCGCGACGAATGGCGAGGAAGGGGATTTGTCGGTCGCATGACACGTCACTGGAGTATTGCATGAAGTGATAGAAATGACATTGCCTGAACAATAGCAGATGCTAGACCGCCAATGATATCCAAGATATGCTATACAAATGACATCCGACGCGACTCAACGCATGCGTGGACGAGCTACACAAAAGCAGCAACAGCATTGTCCCTACTCCTCATACTGACTCGGTGGCAGGTCGCGATTCTTCTCCAATATACCCTTCAAGTACTCATACACAGCAAACGTAACCGCCTGACCCGGCGCAACACGCATAACTCTTGGCGTGATACCCATCCAAAACGCCCTAGCACCCTCCTGCTTGAACATCTGGTTTGCAATATTGACGATCCTGCCCATCGCCGTCTCACCCGGCGCAGCGGGCGTCTTCTGCAGTCTCGTCTTGATGGTATCGATAGGCGCATTACAGAACGGGCCCATAGCGCCGGAGATGAGTCCAATCCCCGCCGTCTGCCATCCCGGCAGGTTCTTGGTCGGGTCGGCCTGGCGGCCTGCAGGAAGGCCTTGAGCTCGGTATACGCGGTGAAGTTGACGGCCTGGTTCGTTCCCTGGCGCAGAGCGGTGAGCGACACGCCGCGGTACAGCGCGCCAACGCCCTCTTCCCGTATCACCAGGAACAGCGCGTGTGCGGCGTTGCGGTACTTGGGTATGTCCAGTGGGTCTGACATGCTGTGGTGCTGGGCCTGCAGACGGATCTTGATGACTTCCATGGGCGTGACGACGGCGACTGCTTCGGTGACTCCCGCGGCGAGACCGGCGAGGAAGGTGCCCCGGCCGCTGACTTTGCCGTCTTCGCCGGCGAGGAGCTGCTTGTACCATTCGTAGGATGTGAAGCGGATGGCCATTTTGGGGATTATGCCCGTCATTACTGCTCCGAGGCCTTTGTACAGACCGAGGGGCGATTCTTTGGCAACAATCTGCGTTCCTGTTGCGATGAAGCCGCGTCTCTTGACCTGGGTTTGCGTTAGTGCTGTGAATGAGTGATTGCTAGGAAGTGGTGGGACGCACTCCTGGGGCATATTTTCGTTTTGACAATTGCATGCGGACTTTGATTGTGTCGAGCGGATGGCAACAGAGGGCTTCCATCATTCCAGCACCTCCTCCAGCTGTATAGCGCATTAGCATGGTTGGTGTGGTTGAGATGCCGAGGTCGCGCTACCAATGAGATTGGTGGCCGCAGAAGCGGGCTTCTTCTTCCCCGGGCTAGTCACTGATTTTGCAGAAGACATGGTGTGTAATTCTCCTTCTCTTCAAGACTCTACAGTCTGATTCCTGTGTCGCCAGATGGCTCGAGAGATGTTCAATGGCGGAGCTTTGCTCGGCAAGTTAAGTAGCGATATGGTCGTATTTGGGGTAAGTGCGGGATGAGCTTTCGAGAAGGTAGAGTAGTGATACAAGAGTCGAGTATGTACTGTTAACAGAGAGGAAAGGAAACGAGGAACCAGAATACGGAAGGAAAGAAAGATGACGAAGTGTTATAAAGATGTCTGAGACTTGAAAAGGAACCGCTGGAGTCACCGAGCTCTGACTTGAGTATGACACTGGACGAATGGAGCTGGACCTCGGAGGTTTGCGGGCTTAGACTTTACCGTTGCTTTAGTCGTGGTTTGACAATTGTACGTTCTAGCGGCTCGATATACTCATAGTGGTGATGCTACATCTCGGCTGGTAGCTGTATTGATAGTAATTGTCGCGAGATAGATTCCTTACATACACAAACAGCCGTGGTGGTGGTCAATCGATGACTGACAGAAGCGAATGTTTTGTGACGTCGCTGCAGATCTGCGGCATGTGATGGATTTGGAAGGCACAGAATTTGGAGTCGCTCCTTCTTTTTGCGGGGATTGGAGAAATCTGTTTTGCGGGTCGGGCGTTCCACGCAATACGCACGTGAGATGGATCCTACAGCCGAGGTTCATTCTACGCATGACACAACAATAAATTCGATGTACAGGAGACGGCAAGTCACCAACCGTCGGCTACCTTGCGCGCCGAATCTTTCGGCGGGTTTCATAACCTCGAGACCAGCGAGTTCCGACCGAGAACGGCACGATGTAACAGCACATATAGCCGATGCTCGTTGTATTGTGTCGGCAGGGCCAGGCCCAGGCTTACACGTATACCACGAGACGGTATATCCACGAGACGGTATATCATTCATCTCTCCCATACAGACAAAATCTATACCTCACAGCCTGTCCCTCGGCCTGCTCCTCAACCTCAGCATCCACAAGCGACTCACCCACGAACCGCTCCAACTCCTCGTGACTCTTCAAGACCCAGTCTTTGCTCGCGTCAAGATCAACAGGAAAGGTCGTGTCACACTCGTACTCATTCCGCACCCTTGTGAGAAGCACATGTCTCGCGTGCTTCATTTTCATCGCCGCATCGTAGATCCCCGCTCCACCGATGACAAAGACTCTGCCGACGGGCTTGACGGCGCCCTGCTGTGCTGCCCGCGACTGTAGTTCGGCGAGACCGTCCTCGATGCTGCTGGCCACCAGCACGTCGTCGTGGGAAGCGCCGCTGAGAGACTCGGCTGTCTGGCTGCTGATGATGAGATTCGTGCGGTCTTTGAGAGGGCGGAATTTTGCCGGTATGCTGTCCCATGTCTTGCGGCCCATGATCACGATGTTTTGTGCGGGCTGTGTGTTGTTCTGCTGGTGTTGTGGTAGTCGCTTGGTCACGCGGGCGAAGTAGGCCATTTCTTTCTTTAGCATTGGCCACGGAAGGCCTCCATTCTTTCCTATGCCATTTTTGGCGGTCGCTGCCACGATGAGCGTCAGTGACGGTTGTGAGGATGCCATTGTTGTGGTGTTGTGTCTGTATTGTCTGTATCAGATGTGTTGTGTCTATTCGATGTACGAAGTCGCATCAAAGCGAGAAGAGTGACGCGTTTCGTGAGAAGTAAATTGAAATTGCCGCAACGGTACGTCTTGGAGTACAGTAGATGATACACGTTCGTCACTTGTGTGTATAGGTACGGTAGCATAGAACGGAAGCGTTGACATTTTCTGCTAAAGAGGTATCATTCTATCGTGCTCCAACATTCGCAGACTCATTACCGGGTAAAGCTACGATTCCTCTGCTTTGACACCGTTACTGTCTGCATTTGTCAATTGAGCCAACAGAGCAGCCACCGCCTTTGCATCTGCATCACCCTTGACAGGCCCATCATCCGTCTCAAGCGTTTTCAGTTGTCCGAAAAGCCACAGTTCTTGCATCTGACGTGTCATTGACAATATGTCCTCGGATGCTCTGATCTGCAAGAAAGTATTGCTTATTAATTTGTGCTCGTAGAAGAGAGCAGACTCTTAATGGGTGAGGAGCGTACCAGACCAGCCGTCTCGATTTGCATCTGATATTGATGAAGCGCTGTTGTTTGACGGTCTTTTTGCTCAATCTGCCATCATGTTAGTATTGACACTCTTGGCGTGTTCGATCTTTCTTCATTATTCATCATACACTAGAGAGTTCGAGCAGCGTCTCGAATCGTCGGATCAACTGATTCCTCAAAGAGTCGATCTTGCTCATCAGAGCTGGCGTGTTTCTTGGTAGAGGATCCATCTCCGATCAACGCAGGCGTAACGTCACCGATTCATAAGAAGATGTGTAATTCATAAGAAGAGTTGTTGGTCAGAGCAAGAGCGAGCAGTGAAGAGCGTAAGGTACATTGTGTACCTTATCATTCACCTCCGCTTGGCGTTGGTGGTATCTTAAGACGCAGCATCGAGGGGTGAAAATAATCAGCAGAAGTTCTAGACAACTCTGGAAACAGCGTACTGCACGAATACTATGGTACCCAAACAGTGTATGACCATGTTTCAGGTTCATTAGATGTGTGCTATGAACGGAGCAGAGAGATTACAAATGCCAACCAGCACCAACTACCAACCAAGCAAACCAAGCACTACGAAAATGTACAAAAGCGGACAAGGACAGACAACTGCGCAGGCTCTCCTACTCGTCGTCGTCGTCGTCAGACTCCTCCTCACTCTCAGCAGTCTCGAGCCACTCCAAGAACTTCTCAGCGTTCTTGCGAACCTTCTTGCTAGTAGCGATATCGACGTACTTCTTGCTAGCCTTGGAACCCCAAGCCTTGAGGACCTCCTCGGTGACAAGCTCGTTCTCATAGTACTTCAGGAGGATAGCAGAGATCTGATTGGTCATGTTTGGGTGCTCAATACCAACGAAGCGCTCGGTACCGCCGAGAAGGGCCTTTTCGTGACGCTCCGAAGTGATCATACGCTTGAGCATGGCGGCGCGGCCATCGATCTGCTTGATCATGTTCTCGTCGAAGAGCGTCTGGGCGAGCACGGCGAGAGTTCTGTGCTTGGTCTCGATGTGGAGCTCCTTGGCCTTGAGGTAGACATCGACGTCCTCGACCTTGGTGATGCCACCCTTTTCCTCGGCCTGGCTCTCGATCCACTTTCCGAGTTGGTCATAAGAGTTGGAACCTTCGCCGTCGGCATCTTCACCATCCCCGTCGTTGAGTGTAGCCTGCTTGAGGTCGCCCGAGAGTTCCTTCATACGAGCCTTGACGGCCTCTTCAGAAGTATCGACGCTCCACTCAATCTCCTTCTCCTCTTCAGGCTCGTTGAGTTCCTTGGCCTCGGCGTTGATGCGCTTGAAGAGAGCGTCTCCGTTGTCACTGTCATCGCCGTCTTGGTCATCACCGTCATTGTCATCTTGCTCATCGCTGCCCTCGGCAGGGCTGCCTTCTCCACCAGCAGCTTTGCGCTCGGCTTCCTTCCTGGCCTTGCGATCGGCCTTCTTGGTAGACTTGTCCTTCTTGCCTTTGACAGAGGCGTTCTTCAAGATAAAGGAAGACAGCTTCTGGCGAAGGTCGACATTGGTGCGCTGACCACAAGCCTTGCAGTCGAGCACAATGTTGCCATCCTTGATGTGGACAACGGTTTCTGGGTTCTTGCAGCTCTTGCACAGAACAAATCGGTTGATGAAACCGTCGAGGTAATCTTGGAGCTTGGTGGACTCATGAGCACCGTTGATGATCCAGCGGTCGTCCTTGGGATCAATGTTGGTCTGAGCACCCAACTCGAATCCAAAGTATTTGATCAAGTACGAAGGAGGACGAGCGAGCTGGTGGGCAACGTCGGACAAGTTGACAATGACGGTCTTGATACCGTTTCCTTTACCTTCGATCTTGGATTGGAGGCGTTCCATCTTGTAGCGATAGAAGGGGTCGGCGACATCCTGTGCAATCAGTCAGTTATGAGCTCGTGTGGATCAAGGTTGAGGCTACTCACACGGCGAATGTTGACGTTCTGAGCCATCTTGGCGGTGGTATAGTCTTGAAGACTGGGTTTATGGTATGCTGGAAGAGGCTACTGAATGCTGGAAGATTGAAGATGCTGCAGACATGCAGTAACACCTGAAGTATGGTTTTTTTTGTTTGTAGATTCTGCTCTTTGACGACTGTTTCTCTATTCCTAGAGGTGTCTTTCAACCGTTGGTGATATGGTAGACCTTGGAAGGTTTACGCAATATACGTGATTGATGCAGCTTCGGCGGATCGGGAACTGCGACAGCGTGGAGAGAGGTCGGATACATATACAGCGCGCTTGGTCGATGTTTGTATGGTTGCGTGAAAGAGGTCTGGGTAGCGTGTGCTGATTCTTGGATGAAGGGGCGCTTTCCGGTGCCTGTGGATGTTTGCCTGATTGTCTGTTGATCAGAAGCAATCGAGACTGCTGGTGCAGAGTGATACTGAAAAATTGCGAGATGGTTGTAGGTTGGAAGAAGGTTCCAGGACGAAGAGAAAGTTATTATACCGTGCTTTGCAAAGCGGGACATCAAGGTCCACGTCGGTATTGTGCAGTGCCGTGCTCTCGGCACCGCACCCCGAAAAGGAACGCCAGGCATCTGCTCGCTCCGCATGCAAATTCTGCTTGCCTGATGATTACTGTTCCGTTGTTGCTTCTTCGTGACTGTCTTACATTCTCGTCCATCAGATGTTATTCACATATGCACGCGTGAGGTTCCATATTGGAGCAAGTGTAGTCGGTATCATTATTCTGCGATGCACTTCTTTGGACAGTTTGCCGATGAAGCAGTATGCAAAGCACTGCATGTTAGCAGTGTGCAAAGCACACATTACCGCTTACTACTACACTCAAAGGATTTGTGATACGTATCTGACTAGGTGTCGTGGGACTGTTCTATGGGCGACAGCATAATATCAATATAAACACTCTTCGAGATTATTGTGATTATACTCAGTACACGTCGTATTGCGTGGCCGGATAAATGCTGAACCTACAGCCGTCGTGAAGCGACTGTATTATTATGCATGATTTTGACCTCTGTGCAACACAAATTATTATTATTTCGTGAATTTTCATGATGAAGGTCGACTACAGCCTCTATCTCGTGACGGACAACACACCAGCCATCTTAGGCACGCGAGACCTCATTCAAATCGTGAGACAAGCCGTGGCTGGAGGTAAGCAAATCTCAGCAGCCATTCACCCGTGAGCATCGCTCATGACCCAAAGGTGCTACAATTGTACAACTGCGTGACAAGACCAGTGACACAGGCGAGCAGATACGTATTGCCAAAGAGTTACACAAGATCACAAAGCCTGCAAATGTACCCCTCCTCATCAATGACCGCGTCGACGTCGCACTCGCAGCTGGAGTTGAAGGAGTTCATATCGGACAGGATGATGTTGGTGAGCAAACCAGAATCCTACCTTACACGTTGACAACGACTTCACGCTGACATAACGTGAAGATCTGACCAGTGCTCGGAAGATCCTTGGTAAAGAAGCCATCATCGGTGTGACCGCCAACTCGCTGGAAGAAGCAGAAACCGCCGCTCGAGACGGAGCAGATTATCTAGGCCTAGGGACCGTCTTTGCGACCCCGACGTAAGTCTTCGTACGACGTAAGTCTTCGTTCTCAAGACCGAAGGTTAACAAGTCACAGCAAAGAGAACAGCAAGTCAATCATAGGCACAGCCGGCGTCCAATCCATCCTCACCTCTTTGGCCTCCTCACATCCAGACATCAAGACCGTCTGCATAGGCGGCATCAACGCAAAGAACGTCCAAAGAGTCCTCTACCAAACCACCTCTCCCTCGAAGAAACTCGACGGCGTAGCAGTCGTCAGCGCCCTCATGGCCGCCTCGGACTCTCAAGCCGCAGCCCAAGAACTCAACCACCTGATCACCACACCACCACCCTTCGCAACGAGCGTGTCCGCCCCCACGCTCAGCCGCGCCGACATCGTCTCCCAAGCCCCGGACCTAATCAAGCGCCTCGCGGCCAAGAAGCCACTGTGCCACAACATGACGAACCTAGTAGTGCAAAACTTCGCAGCCAACGTCGCGCTCGCCGTCGGCGCCAGCCCCATCATGTCGAACAACGCGCTCGAAGCAGGCGATCTGGCCGCGCTCGGCGGCGCGCTGGTCATCAACATGGGCACGACGACGCCCGAGGTCAGGAACGCGCATCTCGCTGCCGTGACCGCTTACAACGCCGTCGGCGGGCCGGTACTGCTTGATCCGGTCGGCGCGGGCGCGACGGAGCAGCGACGGCTGGGCGTGCGCGCGCTGATGGCTGGTGGGTACTTTGATGTCATCAAGGGCAACGAGGGCGAGATCAGGACCGTCAGTGGTGCGAGTGGTGTCAAGCAGCGTGGTGTCGATAGCGGCGCGAGTCAGTTGTCTATGCAGCAGAGGGTCGAGCTTGTCAAGGCTGTTGCTGCGAGGGAGAGGAATGTGGTGCTCATGACTGGTGCTACTGATGTTGTGTCTGATGGTACCAGGACTTTTGCGATTTCCAACGGTCACGAGTTGTTGGGCGAGATCACGGGCAGTGGATGTACTCTCGGCACGACTATTGCAAGTGTGCTTGCTGTTGAGAGGGAGGACAAACTGCTTGCTGCTGTTGCGGCTATTCTGATGTACGAGATGCTGCCGAGAGAGCGTCCAAGAGAGACGATGTGAGAGGACCAGGTACTTTCGTGCCGGCTTTCATCGATGAGTTATATGCAATCAGAAACGAGAGCGCAGCAGGAAACGGTGCTTGGGCAGAGGCGGTAAAAGTCGATATTCTGTAGACTTGCTTATCACGAAATGTGCAGCTGGTATCTAGCAGTACTTTATGGCATCGTGCGGACTTCAACCTTGACACCTGCCTTCTGAAGGCGCTCGATATATGCACCACCGAGAGTAGCTGGCGTCAAGAAGCCACCGCCGATCTGTTTGGCGAGCGTCTCGTCGCGGAGAAGGGTAACGGCTGCTTCTGCTGCGAAGACACCAGTCAGGTGGTAGAGTCCGCCCTCAAAAGCGAAGCGACCGAAAGTCCTCTTTGGTAAATCTGGATCAGTGGTGTCGGCAGTAGCGATAGCTCTGTACTCGACAGAATCGTGCTTGCTCTCCCTGTGATCATGTCAGTCGAGCGATCGATAACGAGGTATGTGCCGTGGCTTACTCCTTCGATGGACCTTCACCAGGCTGGTAGATGAATTTCTTCAAAAGCGTCCTAATCGGTGAAATGATCAAAGCCATAGCTCCGAAAATTATGGCGAAATGGATCAATGCACCAGTCAAGATATTGCGTGCGTTCATGTACGGCTGGAAGCGGAATTTGTCGCCGTAGTATTTGCCGCCCTCGAGCAGACCCCACGTGCGATGTACCTGAGTCCTGTCGACAGCGCCCTGCACGTTGGTGGTAAGAGTACCGAGATCACGGACAACGCGGACACCAAGTATTCTTTCCATAATACTGGGCGACGGGTCGGTATTGACGCTGGCAGGAGGTCCGATGGGGCTGTGGACCCATGGCTTGCTTGCTTCTCCGATCTGTTGAAGGGAGTAGACGTCGAACAGAGTCATGACGGTACCCAGAGTTCCACCGCTTGGTGCAGCCTTCATATTGTACAGACTGAACACTACGTCCTTGGTACCTGCGTTCAGGGTCTGGCGAATGTGAGTGGCCAGAGACCAGGACAGCAGATCTGCAGGAGCCGAGTCGACACCGATCTGTGGGATGATGATGGTCTTTTTCGCCTTGGCCTGGCTGTCGTACTTCTTGATCATGTCCAAAGTCCATGGTGATTCGCCGGTCACGTCAAAGTAATGAGTGCCGTTGTTGATGCAAGCTTCGATTACAGGTTCTCCGAATCTAGAGTACGGGCCTACCGCGTTGATGATTACTCTGGTGCTCGCAGCAAGCTTGTTGAGCTCGCTCTTGTCTAGTGAGCAAATCTCGATCTCTGTGTTTTATGAGTGTTTCCTCTGGATATCAGGATACATGGATCTAGATGTTTGCATACCAGGTTGTTTCCGGTCGGCATTACAGGTTCGAAGGTCAGAGATGAGATTCTGAAGCTTGTCGTGTGACCTTCCGGCGATTGCCCACTTCACGTCAGTAGGCAGATCAGTTGTGATATGCTGCGAAACGTATTTGCCAGTGAAGCCGGTAGCTCCATATACGACAATGTCGTACTTGCGACCTGTGTCTGCCATGATTGTAATACTTGAGTTTCCACAATTTTGTCGTCGATGAGTCGAGGATGCGACTATAAAAAAAAGTTGTTATTGGAAAAGGATCGCTCGAGATACTCTGGTGTTGTGTAGATATCTAGAGGCCCTACCTAACGTATGTGTGTGATGGACCTCGGTCGCCCACTTGGGTTTGGAAGCCGACGGCCGTGCATGGCTTCCTACGTCCAATCTTCGACTTACTATGGTCGACTCGACTTACGCTGGGGATATTGCCAGACAAGCAATTTATGACTTCTAGGCGATTGACATACGATTTGACCAATTGTTTTTGAAGAAGTGACTGATGGTGTGAACTGCTTTCAGACTGAAACCTCAAGCAGCGACGTCAAATGCCAAGCACGATGGTAACAAGAACCAGGCAGATCGTTATCGTCTCGCTTAATCCTCGGCACTGAGAAAACACTCGCAAATCTCCATCACAGCCAAATCCGCGAACCGCTCCTGTCCTGCTTCTGTTACATCTTTGCAGTCAACACACAACCGCAAATATGACCAAGCGCACTAAGAAGGTCGGCATCACCGGTAAATACGGTACCCGGTATGTGACGAAGCCCATTGATAATCGACTCGAACCGATGGACTCGCAGACTTGATGCGAAAGAATGGACTGGCAACGAACGTTCGCTAACAATTGGATCAGTTACGGTGCTTCCCTGCGTAAGCAGGTGAAGAAGATGGAAATCACCCAGCACGCCAGATACACCTGCACATTCTGCGGAAAGACCGCCGTCAAGCGCCACTCCACTGGCATCTGGGACTGCAAGTCATGCAAGAAGACCGTCGCCGGAGGAGCCTACACCGTCTCGTACGCACTACCCGAACATCGATCGATACTTTCAGACGAACAGCATCAATACTAACAACCCATCTAGCACCCCAGCCGCCGCTGCCACCAGGTCAACCATCCGTCGTCTGAGAGAGATTGCTGAGGTTTAAATGGGAGTCGTTGGGCTGCTCGGAGAGGTTTATGAAGGATGAGTTGGAAGGATGGTATTCCCACTGGCATGATCAGGCGCAAAAGCATGGGTTTATGATATCTTGTGGTTTAGCTACACGGCAACTTGAATGGAATGCCTGAGCTGGACGCTCACCCAAACTGCTGTCGGTCCTTCGTGATGAGATATAGACGTCCATCGTTGCGCTCTGCTGGATCATCGACTCTTATTCCTAACGTCTCGAACCGACTTGAGGATTGATTACCTATATGCGACACTTTCCCATATAATGTTCGATCTGATTTACGACTTCTACCGGACCTGGATGTCATATGACTACAGATGTCTGTGTCCTTTCCACGACACGCCCCGTGATGAAGTAGTAGTTCGTGTTATCACATGACATGCACATGTGGCCATGACTGTTAAGTTGTTCTATCATGTTTTCTTGTTGTTGCCTTTTTCGGCAGGCGAGACAGCCACTCAGCCCGACCCATCCGCCGGCGTGGACTCGACTCACTGGAGCCTTGAGAATAAGGTACCTTAGTGTCAACCCGGCCCGTGCGCTCCCGTCTCCCGTACTGTACCCCGTCATTCGTATATAAATGGAAACCATCTCTCACTCTCTACCTTTACAACCTCAAATCGAATTTTCCGACTCTTTCCTGCGCTGAAGGCGCTTTTGACCCAGCTATTGCTGGACCGATATTTCAACCATGATCGACTCTTGCATAGTTTGTCTGGGCGACATGCGATCAGCTCAATCCAACATCTCAGACACGACCGACCCTCCACCATCGCCGCGCCAAGCATTTCCTACAAGGTAACCTTTCCACCCTGGTTCACGTTTACTCCTTCGATGAGCGCTCTCTGTCGCTGGTTGGCTTCCTCAAGCAAGATGACATACCATCTCGCTCTCCAGTCCTCACAGACTTGGCTTCTCGGCCGAATGAGCTCAAAAGGTGAGGTCTCATCTGCTTGTCTATGCACCAAGCCTCAGTAGACCTCTAGGAGTCCCATTCGTTGCGTCGATGGACAGTATGGCTGACTTGACGTTTTGTAGTACAACTTCCGACGAGGACGAAATTATTGCACACCTTCTGCCCTGCGGCCATAACCTTCACGACTCTTGCCTCAAGCCATGGGTAGAGAGAGCCAACAGTTGCCCGATATGCCGAGCCAACTTCACCATGGTGGAAAGGAAAGAAATGATAGACGGTCCAACCATTTCGACTTATGCCGTCCAAGACAAGCGACAAGAAGCCGAGCTCGACCCCTCCATGCTTATTGAGGAAGACCTACTGGACGAGCCCGAAGACCCATGCATGCTATGCGGTCAATACAACGACTCATACGAGACCATGTACTGCGATGGCTGTGATCGCGCAGCGCATGTCTTCTGTGCCGGTACCGGAGATTTTCCAGAGGTCTGGTATTGTGCAGAATGTCTGCATGCGCTTGACGACAACGAAACCGTCGCACCAGGAAGAACGTCTCGACGGACTCGGAGGACTCGGACTACAACGACACAAGGCGAGCCTCGTCGTACTGGTGGTGGTCGTCGCTCTCGCCGGCCTGACGCCTGGGCAAGAGTGTGGCAGTCTGTCTGGGACCGTCTGAACTTTGATCTGGACTTTCCCTTTGACGAAGAAAGCACAACTGAGATTCCTCGTACTGCAGCCCAACGCCGCGAGCTGAATGTCTGGCAGCAACGCTTGCAGGTCGCGTCTCGACAAGGCGCTGGCAATCGCTTCCGCAACGTGGCTTCCTCAGTGCTTCAACCTCCAGCACCTGCTCCGGAGAGCCAGGAGGAACTAAGAGCCTGGAATGCATTCGACAAGGCGCGTGATCTTCACGAGGAGGAGAACGCGTCTCGACCTTCAAACAGCCGAAAGCGTCAATCCGAGACAGCCTCGCCTGCTTCTCCACAGCATGTCATGGGTCAAGAAGCTACAGAAGAACGCAAGCTCAAAAGACCACGTACTCGACGCAACCTTGCTGTCGATACGAATGGCAACGGAGGAGAGGCTTCATCTTCGTCTCGTGCGCCCGCTCAGAGGCCCGTGGAAGCACCCAGTTTCTTGAACTCATTGCTCCAAGAAGTCGAGCGCCAACCACCTCCAAGCGATCTCGCTTCACCAGACGCTACCTTGACCGATGGCCAACTCTCTCCACCAATGTCCTCTCCAATCATGTCACCCATGCCATCGAATCGTCCGTCGCCCCGCGCAGCTTCGTTGACGCCACCGCCATTTTCGCTCACACGGGCTTCGTCACCCATGCCTCTTACCTCGATCGTGCGCCCAGCCATATCACCAATCACGAGACCTATCTCGTACTCTCCATTCTCACCGGCAGAGCCATCGAGAGAGCCGAATCGCGACGCTACACATAGAGGACGTACGAACGTTCCGCATACCCCACGAAACTCTTCTCCACAGTCTCCATCGGGAAACTTATCATATTCGACCAAAAACGAATTACAACGCATGGTCAAAAATGCGCTTGGCCCACGCTATCGCGAACAGGAGATCACTAAAGATCAATACACCGATATCAACAGAGACATCTCTCACATGCTATACGACCATGTCGAGCATGCGAAAGGGCTTGCAGATCAAGCTGCAAGAGACAAACTGCAAGAGATGGCAAATAGCGAAGTCGAAAAGGCTATCGAGGCTATTCGAGCGCAGCAGTAACCGTTTTCTTGCGGTCAATGGCGTTTGTGGTGTCACGGCAGCACTCTGTACGCTTTGCGAGGAGCTGCACATGGGCGGACGGAAGGATAACTTTATGAATTATGTAGATACCCAGGTTTCCTTTTTTGAATGGAGTTGATTTGAATTCTTTTCCACGAATATGAAACCATGTCGTGTAGGCGTGTGCCTCCGTAAATCGTGCGGATACTGCATCTCTATTTACAACATACAACACCCGACTTTCTATTGGCAAACATTCGTTCGAAAGAATAGATTGTACGCAGACACCATTGTTTCAGATACTTCTTCGTTACTGACAGACAATGCCTCATGTTGTTGTACTCGGGTAAGTGGCGAAATTCCCAACATTGTATGAGGAACATGCTAACATTATATCGTGGGACAGCGCCGGCGTAATAGGCCTACAATCAGCTATAGACCTGCTCAAAGCAGGACACAGGGTCACGATAGTCGCTGCTCATCTGCCAGGCGATAAAGTCATCGAGTATACTTCACCATGGGCGGGAGCGCACTGGCGGACTCACGCCTCGGATGACGACCACGAGGAGCAGCAATGGGATCTCGAGACCTACGAAGACTGGATGCGTACCATCGAGCGCGAGAACCAAGACTCTAAACTACCCAAATCAGGCCTTGCGGTACGCTTATCAGCTCCCTCCTCAACCGACGACTAACACCCCCAGATCGTCGACTCGCACTCCTTCTGGACAACCGCACCCGCAACAGCGCCATGGTGGACGAAACGCCTCCCCTCCTACCGCTCCCTCCCCCTCACCTCGCCCCTCGTACACGAAGCCAACGTCTGCGCATCCCCAAAGAACCAGATCGCAGCAGCCGGGACCTTCAAATCCATCGCAATCAACGTCCCTCACTACCTGTCCTACCTACAAATGATCTTCAGCACCTTCGGCGGCGTCGTAATCCGCGCCACACTGCCCGTAACACCCTCCCTGTGCGCTTCTCTGTCGCACCTCCCGCCGCTCATGCACGCCCACGACCTGCCCTCCCCGGCCGCAGTGGTCAACGCCACAGGCCTCATGGCAGCGGCGCTGGCGCACGACGACAGCGTGTACCCGATCCGCGGACAGACGGTGCTGGTGCGCGGCGAGGCGCGCGCCGTGCGCTGCCGCATGCGTGCCGACGGCGGCGGCATGGACTACGTTATCCCGCGACCTGGATCCGGGACCACGATTCTAGGCGGCACGAAGGAGGTGGGCGTTTACTCGCCTGTGCCGGACGGGAGGGTCGCGCGGGAGATCCTGGAGGGCTGTAGGGGCCTCGCGCCCGAGTTGTTGACGGATGAAGAGGGCTGCTTTGAGGTCTTGAGTACGCAGGTTGGGCTCAGGCCTGGAAGGAAGGGGGGCCCGAGGATGGAGTGTGAGGTGTTGGATGGATGGAGGGTTGTTCATGCTTATGGCCATGCTGGGGCGGGGTATCAGAATAGTGTTGGGGTTGCGAGACGGGTTGTTGGGATGGTGAGTCAGGTCCTTGGTGAGGAGAAGGCAAAGCTGTAGAGGCAGGCAGCGATTCTGTAGAGCAGGATGTATGACCGTGAGGAATATAGATCAGAACGAAGCCAAAGGTAGAGCGTGTGTGGAGCGCCTTGTGCGGTGTGTAAAGTTATCATTGATCGTGAGAAGCACGTCTATCATTGCATAGATTTCTATTCAAGCTCGTTGCGCCATGTAAAATCAGCTTTTCATAAAGCCGGCAGGAGATTCTACCCAGGATATCATCGTCAGTCAATCAATCAGTCTACCTGCCACATGTAACGCCGTCCAATGCAATCGGTCAAGGTTCATCTGTCTTGGACCTGCCAACCCTCGTTCACATTGTCAAACGGCAATCTTTCTATCCCCTAGAAAGCAGCCTTGGCGTGCTCACCATTGATCGCAACACCATCGACACCGTTCGCAAGAGCTTCTTGTACCGCCAACTCGGTCATCTCCTTGAGCTGGCCACTAGCAGCAGCAACGAACCCGAGGAACGGCTTCGAGGGTTCCAAGACACGACTGAGGTATTCAGGGTGGTATTGAACACCGACAAACCATGGGTGGTCCTTGAACTCGATGATCTCGCATCTGACACCGGTATCGTCTCTTCCAATGAAGGTCAAGCCGTGCTTCTCCAAGTCCTCGACGTACTTCGGGTTGACCTCGTATCTGTGTCGGTGACGCTCACGGACCTCGGTGGTGTGAGATCCACCGTAAAGAGCCCGCAGACGACTCCATTCTGTGTCGGGTTGCCAGATGGTTGGTCGGAGGCCGAGACGCATGGTACCACCGAGCTTGCCAGTGTGGTGTTCCGGCATAGAAATGATAATGCGGTCGCCGTCCTCTCCATTAAACTCCTCGCTGGTTGCGACAGGCAATGTCATGCCGAGTTCAGTTCTGGCAAACTCAATGACAGCGATCTGCATGCCCAGACAAATACCAAGGTATGGAATTTTGTTCTGTCGGGCCCATTTGGCTGCCAGAATCATTCCCTCGGTTCCGCGAGTACCAAATCCACCAGGAACCAGAAGACCCTGAGCTGTGCACACATCGTGCCAGCACTTGTGAAACCGTGCCGGGTCCTTTTGCTGCATCGCCGGCTCAAGAGCCTCCGAGTCGACCTTGATCAAATCCAACTTGCGCTTGCACTTCATTGCCGAATGCTCCAGACTCTTGATGACGCTCAAATAGCTGTCGCCTTGCTCTAGATATTTGCCGACTAGAACGATCTTGACAGGCTCCAGTGAATGTGTCAAAGATGCGGTCAAATCCTTCCAAGAATTCCAGATACCTTTGCCCTTTGCACGAAGTGCTGGAGAGATTGACATGGCGTCCAGGTTCAGGACAGCGTTGGAAAGCTCCAATAGACCTTGGTCGGCGAGTAAGCTTGGTACCATATATGTGCTAGGCATGTCGCGGACGGCTAGGACCTGGGCGACAGGGACCTGACAGAAACGGGCGATCTTGTCGATAGAGCTCTTCTCGAGTGGCTTTTCGCAGCGACAAGCGATCTGTTTGATCGTCAGTGGACTGTCCACGTTCTCGCTAATGCAGCAATACGAACCAAATCCGGGATGAGACCAGCGCTCCGGACAGCCTTGATGGCCATCTGTATAGGCTTGGTCTTCTGCTCGTCGTGAACAACTGGGACGTAAGAGACGTGAATCTGCATGAAGTTGTCCTTTCCAGCTCTGACACGCAATTGAGTAAGAGCCTCCACGAAAGGCATGGACTCGATGTCACCAACGGTACCTCCAAGCTCGACAATGCAGACGTCCGGCTCCTCACCAGTGTCGTCGACTGGAATTTTAGCGACTCTCTCGATCCAATCCTCAATTGCCTCGACAATGTGTGGGACAACTTGTACGGTATGTCCGAGATAGTCACCACGTCTCTCTTTGTTGATGACAAGCTGGTAGATCTTGCCGGTTGTGATGTTGTTGTCGCGAGTTAATGTGATGTTGAGGTAGCGCTCGTAGTTGCCAAGATCCAGATCGACTTCTCCACCATCGTCAAGAACAAAGCATTCACCATGTCTGAGAGCCGTAAGCCAATGTCAGATCACCCCTGAACCTGTGGTGTGCTTCGTACTCTTTTGGGTTCATGGTTCCTGCATCGACGTTCAAGTAAGGGTCAATCTTGATTGAAGAGACCTTGAGACCTTGCGCCTTGAGGAGAAGACCGGTGGAAGAGGCTGTCGTGAGGTCAGTACCCTCTGCAGTGTGTTTCTGGAAGCTCCTTCACTTACCAATAATGCCCTTTCCCACACCGGAAATGACACCTGATGGAGTCAGCCAAACTCACACTGTTCACGAATTTTGGCATATACATACCACCCGAGACCAGAACGTACTTCATCTTGCCGGTACTGATATACGAAAGAATCGAACTTGCAGTGCCTTTTCTGGCTTTAACCAGGCGGGAGAGAGAGCAAAGGTTCTGAGAAATTTGGAGACGCTTTTTCACGCGTTCGAGTCATGTTCGCGTGTGGTGTACGCGACGTGAACTATGGTTGCCTAATGTGAAACTCAATCAAGTCTTTTATTTATATGGTGAGTTATCTTGCTTCAGATACTGTCCTATCTGGTCTCCAAAACAGAGCCGAGCTTGAACTGTGTATCGTGTGCCTCAAAACAATGTTTACTTCAAAGAGTCAATACTGCTGACTCGATCCATCTCGTTTCAGGGTCCAACTCATGGCATTTATCCAAGACGCGGGGAAACTGCGCCGCTCTTGCCTTTTGTGACATCACCTCCACAAATGGAAGGTCCGTAGCTCTCCAAATATGAGGTAGGTCGGACAGGGTATCGGTAGGTCCTCGAAGTATACCATCTCCTTCAATTTCCCTTCTTCTATCCTCTTTCTTCCTTTTCAAATCCATCAATCAATTCCAAGATGCATTACCTAGCCGCGCTACTGCCATTGGCAGCTTTGAGCACAGCTTCACGCGACAACCTCCAGGTCCCAATTGGCTCTGCTCTTTACGATCAGATGCCGTTGCTCGGATTCGGAACCTGGAACCTCGACCGTGACAATGCTTCAGCAGCAGTCTCTCACGCCCTCCAGACCGGCTACCGCCACATCGACTGCGCACATGTCTACGGCAACGAGCCTCTTGTCGGCAAAGGCCTCGCGGATGGACTGAAAAAAGCCGAGATCTCTCGTGAGGACATCTGGGTGACCTCCAAGCTATGGAACGACCAGTAAGTACCCGTAACCTCTTTTTTATGACTTGACTAATGACCCCAGCCACGACCCTTCCAAAGTCGAAGAAGCAATCGACACCACCCTCTCCAACCTCGGCCTCGAATACCTGGACCTGTACCTAATGCACTGGCCAGTCGCGGACTTTTCAGGCAAGACATCGATCCACTACCTGCCGACCTGGGAAGCGATGATTCAGCTCCTCCAAAGCGGCAAGACACGCCACATCGGCATCTCGAACTTCAGCCCGGCGCAGCTCAAGGACCTGTTGGCGCACAGCAGCATGAAGCCCGCCGTGCACCAGATGGAGCTGCACCCGTACCTGCAGCAGCGCGACTGGCTGGCCTTCCACGAGGAGCACGGCATCCACGTCACCGCGTACAGTCCGCTGGCCGGCACGAACCCGACCTACGGCGGCGGCGAGCCGGTGCAGTTGCTCAAGAACAAGCAGGTCGGTGCTATCGCTGAGAAGCGTGACTGCACGCCGGCGCAGGTCGCGCTGGCGTGGGGCATGAGTCGCGGCACGAGTGTCATTCCCAAGTCGTCGCATGCGGGCCGTATCGAGGAGAACTTTGGCAGCAAGGAGTGTGATCTGCACAAGAGTGATTACGCGGTACTCGCCGAGTTGGGTGAATACCACTACAGGTACAACAACCCTAGCAAGAGCTGGGGCGTGGATCTGTACGAGGGCTTGGAGGGCACTAGTGCTTAGACGATGACGAGAGAGTGATGAGAGAGGAGATCGTTCAGTGGAGGATGAAAATGCTACAGAAACAACTCGCAGCTATACGTAATCTAGCTACATATCCGAAGGGTATCTATGAAATCGCTCACGCTCTTTCTGCCCAGTGATTTCTTGTCGGTATCAACAACCCGTCAGCTGGACAGACTAAATGCAAAACAGTATAAACAAAACAGAAACAGCCGCGCTTTGTGCCGACCAGGTGCCGATCGGCGGTGCTGTTGGCAGGGTGATTAGATAGAAGTGATTGTCGAGCAGTCTCCACGGGGAAAACGCGTTCGAATCAACCGAAAAAAGGACGAGTAGCGTCGTCTGCTGCCTCCCAGAGTGTATCGTATAGCCGATATCATTCTTACGCCGCTCATGCAGTGACATTTGTAAGGAGATTCTGGTCCGTGGAAGGACGTCCTCCGTGTGTTCAATGACTCTTTGGCTTTTTTGCCTTGCTTTTGCCTTTTGTACCAGGTTGGTCCTCCTCCTTGTCCCTTTTCTGACCTTTTCTTCTCGGTCGATCGTCCTCCTCGTCTTCAGAGTCGCCATCGTCTTCGCTGTCATCATCGTCATCGTCGTCCTCCTCTTCCTCCTCCTCCCCGTCGCTGTGGTGACCCAAGCGTCTCTGTTGCTTATCCTGTGCCTTCTTCCTGGCGTTTCTTCTGCTAGCTGCACTTCCTTTCTTGACGCCCACGTTCAGACCTTGATTCCGTAGAGATCGCAACAATGCACTGCTGGCCCTCATACCAGGGAACTCTTTGGCGGTAAAAACGTCGAAGGACTCGCTTTGTATCGTGGCTCTGATGCGGTTCTTAGCTGGGTTGGTCATGTCGCGCGGGTTGACTTTGAGCAGTCGAAACAGAAGCTTGTATTTGCCAGGACTGCGGCAAGATAAATCTGGAAAGACGAAGAATGACCCCTTGGTACCCTTCTCGTCCTTGGCGACGCAAGGAGACGCAAGAGAGTTGCCCATGAGTCTCTGCGCGCTTGCCATGTCAGGTCTAGATGGTGGGATCTGCGACTGATCCTCTCCAGTGTCTGGGTCGATCAGAACACAGTGTAGTGTCACGTAGCTGTCGCTCTCGTACTCCTGCTTGCCAGTTTTGGGATCCCGAGCGATGAGCTCAACAATCGGAGGAGGGTCTACCACACGGCGGTCTCGTTCGCCGAAACCACAAGCTCTGGCTGCAATAGGCTGTTGTCGCATCCGCAATGAATACTCGAACTCTGGTGGTTCTGGTTCCGGTTCAGGAGGTTGAACAAAGACCTCGTGTCCAGGTGATGTTTCGGAAACGGCAGAATGCGGTTCGAAGCCCGTAACATTCTGAGAGTATACGGACGATGCGGTCGGACTGCAGGTAGAAGACACTCTACGCTGCGTTTGACCATGCGTAGACGCAGCAAAAGGGCTAGTAAATATTGGCCTCGGAGGGACCTGACGATGCTGCGCCACGGGAGCAGGGATGGAATAACCTGGGGAATAAGGCTGATAGGGATAGTGGACTGGTTGCATTTCGGGTCGTGCGACATGTGTAAAGTTTTGAGTCGATAGATGTGAAGGCGTCGCTGCTGGTAATGGTGCTGGAGCTGGAGGTGGCACTAACGAGTCTGATCTCGAGGGTTTCGCTGGCTCATCTGATAGTAACGATGTGACGGGTATTGCTCGTGCGTACGGTCTCGTGCTTGCTGATGACGCTGTCGGAGTTGCCAACGAAGTCGCGCGGAGAGGTGGCAGTTCTTGTCCCTCTCGATGAGAAAGCTGATGCTGTTGTTGCATGGGCGGCAGAGCCTGTTGTTGATGTGGTGGCGAATGAGCATACTCGTAAGGTGGATAGTAGGTCAAGTTGGGAAGATGCGGCCTGAACGGACCGTAACCAGATTCCGCTCGCCCTAAAAATGTCGGTGGAGGCAAAGGCTTTCGGGCTTCTGTCATATTCAACCGAGTATAGCGTAGCTCATTTGGCTGCAAAGGCGACGGAGGTCGAGACCTCGGCGACATTCGTGATCAACGCAAGTATGACAGTCTGCCAACAGCCGCATCTAGAGGGTCTGTCTATAGCCACCGTCAGTACGATCAAGTCGACTACTGGTAGCAGGAGGTGATGGTCTTGGTAAATCCGTTGCGGGAGGGGAAGATATGATGGAACAACGGAGGCAGCGGATAGATGCAACGCAGTATTAAAGATGCACTGACCTGAGCCAGGCCTGTCAAGAGAAGCGTTAGGTATGGGTCAGCGTGGGCCGACGACGTGTAGCATAATAGTCAGGTATGATCTGTACCTGTTGCTGCAGTGTCGAGGGGCAGCCGAGGCTTTCAGATCGCGAACCGAAATTCACTAGTTTCGTGCAGAGTAAATTGATCTTCTGAAAGAGGTAGGTGTCGCAAGGCTTGGCCTCGAGCAGAAGCGGTCGACAAAGGGTCAACAGGATGCCAGATTGGGTGAAGATGGTTGAAGGTCTGTCGAGGGTGGACAGAGCTGACAGGATTTGAGGTGATAAGGTCGATGATAGAGAAAGGCGTGAAGGAATTGACAGATTCCGGAAGAGGCGAGTCGCGGCAGCAAGCTATGCAAAGGATCGATGAAGCGAGGAAGCAAGCAAGCAAGCAAGCAATGAACGACTCGGAACGCAAGCCAAAGGGCGTGCAATGTCAGCGAGAGAAGCAGACGGGCGGCGACATACGGCAGTAACGGCGGTATGGAGGAGAAGAGTACTGCGAGGTTACCGTATGAGCGGCAGGAACCCGGTGGTCTGGACCACAGTTGGTTGGAGAGTGGAGGTGCTCTGCTGTATCAAGAAATTCAAGAAGAGGGAAGAAGTTGCAGCAAGAAAAGCGGCGTAGAATATAGCGCTGCAGATGACAGACACTGTCAAGGTAGCAAGACGCAGGAGTGAATTGAAGTGGGCTGACTAGCAATGGAAGTACCCGGATCGGTTGGTGAGACGAGACACAAAACGATGCGAATAGGGTGGGTGTGAAGAGAACGAGAAATAGGGTAGCGACAGCAATTAGTGTCGAGGGCCTGGAAGGACGGAAGACGAATGTGTCGAGTTGACAAGAGTAAGGTAGGGCAAGTGCAGATACCGACGTGCAGTGACTCCCTAAAGTAGTATGCGCTACTGCTGAGTTGGTTGAATCAGTCTGCACCACACCAAGCTAGAGGTATCTTTGCCCTTGGTATGCACGCAAGCATAGACAGCGGTTGTCGTCAGTAGAGGGCGATAGGAAGAACGAAGGTGCTACTGTACTGCGCTTCTACAGTACATGTACAGCACCAGTGCTTGATTGGATTCTGTACCAATTTGTTAGCGCTATGCGGCCAAAGAAGCACTGGGACGAGCTAGTGATGACCAGCATCATTGTTAAGTTAGTAAACGTACATACTATCAGGTACCTCGCGCCGTCGCGGTCTTGCGATAATGGCGCGACACGAAAGGCACGAGGGGCACAAATGGCCGTGGAGGGATCTGCTGCAGACCCACGGTTTAGGAAAGCATGTTTGGGGTGCTGTGCATACAGTACTGCAGTTGTTCCTCCTGCGTATACACTACTGTATACAGTAGTCGTACAGTAGGGAGGTTTTGGTAACCAGAGGAAGTTGGCGTCGATAACGGGCGTGCGAAGACCCCACTGCGTCGGAACAAGTCAGAGTTTCGTATGCTCCCCGTAGCCTGTAGGTGACATGCTGCTAAACAACGGCAAGTCAGGAACAGTGAAATACGACTGAGGAGTCAGCAGTATTACGCGACTGTTGAACCCACGCGCCGGGGTGGAGGAGGCGCATGATGTGACTGATGCGTGTGATGGATAATGCGAGGCTTGGGACGGCACGGGATGCACGTTCCCTTGAGCCTTCCAGCTTCGGAAGCGGCCTGCCTTCCAAAGTTCCGTGCTATCGTATAAAATAATGTAACTTGTATATTAGCCTTTTGCAATGCATTCGTGGTGCTGGATAAGGTATGTACTGTCATCGCCCGTCTTCCGAGGTTTTCGAGACCACCTCCTTTGAACACACTCGTTGCTTCGGAAGAATCGCGCTGTGCATTCTTGATAGACTGATTCCGTTTGAATCCGCGCACTACAACGCTTGGACTCGCGAATAGTGTTCAGTTGACACGACACCAGTGTCACTCACAGTCACAAGCGAGGGGAAAAGTTGGAAGTCCCACCGGTTCGTGCGAGAGCTTGAGCTTAAGTGGACCGACCGTCTTTGTCTTTGTTTCCGGTGAGCTGTCTCCAGCTGCGTGTCCGTCGTCGCGACATGGCGCATATCATGACTCCGTAAGTTACAGTACCACGGTACACCACATTCGTGGTTTTGCTTGAGCTTGTACTTCCACGTAGTGCACCTAGCTGCCGCCGCCGCTGCTGAAATTCTCCGTTCCGAAGCAGTCTGTCACTCGTGAAATGCTATGACAAGGTAAAGTGTTTGGTCAAATTCATTTATACACTTGAAGCATGGTCCCGGACTTGACGAATACACCACATACATACTACCTGCTTCTACGAACAACTGTATACTGTATTGCGGTGGGCCATGGTGCCTTATGCTCCACCAGAAATGGCTCATGGGACGGCCTGAACGCGACGCATCGACTTTTGATACATACCAAATGTCGAGAGTTAGTTCTTCCCAAAGGGCAGGGCACTGGGACAAACAACAATACTGTACATGTATGAGGCAAGGACGGATCGCTGGGTGCGCGTGGTGTCACGCTTCGATAATTTCCGTTTTGACTTTGCTGTCTTCGGCAAGACTTGCGACTGCTGCTCGTACTTTGGTATCCCAACGGGCCGCCCGCAGGCCGCAAACCGGCTAGAGCTCCCACCGAACCACTTCTAGCCTTGTAGGCATCAACCGAATGAACGGAAGAGTCCAGGTCTTTACATCTTCAGGGGGATCTATACCATCTCTTTTTACATGTATCACCATACTCTCATATCTGTCAGAACCACCGAAGACGACAAGAAGCCATGGCAAAGTATTCGGAGCGACCTCACAGTGGCCAATTCGTTGAGCTGCCGCTTGTGGCTCGAGTCAGCTCCCTGATCGAAGAATGCAAGTCGAGCGCCATAAACCTCATCTCTACCATTAGCTACAGTAGCTGCGGATCATCGGTCTCGATTGTCTTTCCAAGTTCGATATTGTGAACGACTAACGTGCAGCCTCATTTATCGCACCGCAAATTATCCGCATCTGACTGACTTCATGCCTGGCTTGGTACGTCAACGAAGACTCATCAACAAACAATTATTGCCGGACCATGGTTTGCTTCTTCAACAGAAACATCTATACCGTCGCAAACATATACTATTCAGGCTATACGCATGTCGGTAAGTCCCGTCGACGTTCCATTTTTGCACCTACAGTACCTTTGTGACCAGGTTTCGTCTGTATTCCGCCGGATCTGGTGGCGCTCCACTACCCACTTATACAATGCTACCTTACCCATCCTTCCATCCGTCTTTTACACAACTGAATGGGCACATCCACCACTACAGTGACCACACCATCACAAGTCACTCAAACAGGCCACCATAAGCGATGCCTTTTTGCCAAATCAGAGAAAAGCTCAGACGAAGCACCAATCACAGCTCCGGATGCACTCTTCAATTGTGGCAGATTACTGATTATGCAGGTCGGCCCAAGCCGGATGTGCAACCCAGGTGCAGGGTAGCAACAATCAACAATGGATGACCGACTGAAGTGCTTCGAAAGTTCGACACCGAGACTCGTACTCGTATTGTGCGCTTAGCCTTTTTCACAAGTCTGCCGATACCTGCTCTGGGTTTCGCCCAAAACTTGCAACGAGCATGGACCTTTCAACTACTGTAAACTACATGTACCTGTCAAAAACTCTAATCTCGTCAATTGGAGTCATCCGAAGCGTGTCAGCCGAAGCCAATAAACCGGGGCCCAACATTTGGGCGGCAAGCTCTTTACCACGTTTCTTGTGTCACTCTACCAGATGTCCTCTGGTCACACAAGGTTATAAACCCGAGCGCGGCATACGCATCCATGACTGCACGGCAGACGCATGATCATCGATGCGAACGTCTCATGGCCGAATGTGCTTCAGAAACCTCGCTTCTCGCAGTCGCCAAAAGCAAACATTTGTAACGCCGAGGCACTGCTGCGCTCCGCATGAGAAGCCGTTCAGCAGGTCGCTTAAGCACAGCATCTGACGGTACCTCGCGCGACCGCGGCCTTTGTACCTCTTCCTAGCGATGTACGACAGTGTGACTTGCGTTTCACCTAGGGTCGTTTTATTGGTTATGGAGTGTTCCGTGTGGTAGGTCTGACCTGCCACTGGCTGCGACAGCAACAGCAAATTTCTGATTGTGGTCTAGTCACCATAACCAGTCAGTAGCACTCGACTTCACGTCGGTTGTAAGTTACATGTATACGACTGAAGACGTATGGTTAGGAAATCGCTTTGCGCTGGATGAATAGCATGATCCAATTACGACATCTTGGTCATCGGTCTAGGTAAGCTTCCACTGCTTCGCGACCTCGATACCCTCGGCCAGCGTCATAACTCTTGCGTCAATAGCGTAGCCTTGACGTTCAAACTTCCTGCATTCCTCGTACAGGTTCGTCAGTGGTACGGAGAAGCACTCAATGAATTCGTTCTCTTCCAGTTCCGGCTTCAGATCTTGATTCTGTGGATCCGACATGTCAATGCTGACATGTACCATGTTGAGGTTTGTGTTACAGAAACCCGGATCTGTCCAACTGCAGTAAGTACTCTGCAAGTATCCATGACATGCAGCTGTCAACTGTCAATTGACATGTGCTCGGGTATAACATACCATTGAACATGACCGGAGTCTTTCCGAGGCTGCCTTCGATCACCTTACCGACGTAGCCAGTCTCCTCCTTCAGCTCTCTGACTGCACACGTCTCTGCAGACTCGCCCTCGTCGACCAATCCCGCTGGTACCTCAATGCACACCTTGTCGATGGGTGGACGGTACTGCTTCTGTAGTAGAATCTCTGGTCCTCCAGACTTCTCCAGAATGGCCACGATACCGACTCCGTCAATCTCACTACCTTTTGGTCGAGTCAGGCGGGTCGCAGACTCCCAGTCTCGAGTCTTGTTGTCGGCCGAATTATAAGTCGTCCTGAAGAAGATAAGTACAGATTCATGATTTGACTACAGGGAAAGCAGACTTGAGCAACTGCACCCATTTCGCATCTCTAATCATCTGACGGGAATTAACAGACATGGCCAAGCACTATCGGTATACTTGACTAACAAGAGGCTCTTGCTTGATCACGCGCGCATTGGACAGTGATGGTGCCATGCTGAAACTCCGCTTTGCCGATACAAGCAGATTGTAGTTCTGATGAGCCTGGCGAGTATATTGTCGTGCTATTCTCGATCCAGCAAACATCGAATGGTGTGTAGAAAGCAACAAGCGTGAATAATAAGACGTCATGGCAAACAGCTCCAAACTGTGGCTGGTGAGATGTTCACACCCCAGTCAAGCCACAATCACCGCGCCGTTCAACGCCGCGATCGTGACGCGCAGAGCCCTGAAACTCTATCGTTTAATTGTGATTTTGTGGTTCGATCAAACAAGCCACACCATGACTTCTCCTTTGATCTGTTTCTTCATACTTCAACAACCATGTCCTAAGTTTCAAGTCGACCATACATTCACGAAAATATACGAGAACTCACGAAAATGCCGCTCATACTAGACTCGCCGCCGCGCTCGCCGGCGCCCAGCGATCCTCTTGAAGAACGTCGCCGAGTCCATCACGAAGCCGATGTTGTCATTGTCGGAGCAGGGATTCTCGGATGCGCCGTTGCGACGGCGCTGTCGAATCAAGGAAGGAGTGTGATATTACTGGAGAGATCGCTCAAGGAGCCGGACAGAATTGTTGGAGAACTTCTACAACCCGGAGGAGTCACCGCTTTGGAACAGCTTGGAATGCGCGACTGTCTTGAAGGAATTGATGCGATCAAAGTCTTTGGTTACGAAGTGATATACTACGGCACAGAGGTCAAGATTCCATACCCGGAAGATGCGGGTAAAGCAATTATAGAGGGCGAGACAGCAAACGAGAAGAGTCGTCGGCCAGAAGGACGCTCATTCCACCATGGTCGATTTATCCGGAAGTTACGAGAGAAGGCCATGTCGTGCCCGAATGTCACAGTCGTTGAATCTACCGTCACCGACCTGATCAGGAGTGGATACAACGGGCAGGTCGTGGGTGTCCAGGCTACAACCAATGGACGTGATGACTACTACTTCGGTCACCTCACAATCATCTCCGACGGCTACGCCAGCAAATTCCGCAAACAATTCAGTGACAGGCAACCAGTCGTCAAGTCCAAGTTCTGGGCTCTGGAACTCATCGACGCCGACTTACCACTACCAAATCACGGCCACGTCATTCTGGGCGACGCATCGCCGGTACTGCTATACCAGATTGGCACGCACGAGACTCGAGCTCTAATCGATGTACCTGACAACACTCCAACTGCATCAGCCGCGAACGGGGGTGTCAAGGGCCACTTGCGCAATGTCATTCTACCAAGTCTTCCCGCGAACGTCCGTCCGTCGTTTGAAGCCGCACTTGACCGGGACAGACTGAGATCAATGCCCAACTCATGGCTCCCTCCTTCGACCAACAAGACGCCCGGTGTCATCCTGCTCGGAGACGCCATGAACATGCGACATCCCTTGACAGGAGGCGGCATGACCGTCGCACTCAACGACGCCGTCCTGCTGTCACAACTCCTCGACCCAGAAAAAGTCCCCCATTTGTCAAACATCCCATTAGTTCTGAAACAGATGGAAGTCTTCCACTGGCGCCGCAAGAACCTGACCAGCGTCATCAACATCCTCGCGCAAGCACTCTACTCGCTATTCGCGGCCAACGACCCACAGCTCAAAGCTCTCCAGCTAGGATGCTTCCGCTACTTCCAGCGAGGCGGTGAGTGCGTCGACGGCCCCGTCGGACTGCTGGCAGGTATCATCCGGCAACCCTTTGTCCTGTTCTACCACTTCTTCGCCGTCGCTATTCTTTCGATTTGGATCTACATCGCTGCTGGTGGCGTGACCGAGTTCCCGTTCCGCGTCATCGGTAGCGTCGGTGTGTTTTACAAGGCGTGTGTCGTCATTTTCCCTTATATCTTCTCTGAGATCAAATCATGAAACACTGGGCAGCGGAGCATTGCATCTCGTGGATTTTAGCGCGGAGTTGGTGGGTTGGTCATGCGCTTGTTTGGGAGTATTCTAAGGCAGGGCTCGGTAATATACCTGTATAGTACTACACCACTTTTCTTGCTGTTCCGTGTCTGTTGCAGGCCCGGTCTTGGTGATTCTCGTAGGAGCGTCTCACCTCTGATCTGCATGCATAACATTTTTGAAACAGTCTTAGGTTGTTTCACATTCTTGCTTATAGCAATATACTGTTCGTCCCTTGCCTATAGTGGCTGGCTTATAGCAAGCCGCATACACAATGATGGGTTTCCGTGTACATTATAGGTAGAGGATCTTGGGCACATCAAGCTCATTGTCTGCATATATCGACGCAGCTCGCAGTCTTGTCGTCTCTGCTTCGGACGTTGGAGCATGTGATTTTACCTCTTGTATCTGTCGCGCAAGTGAGAACAATCAATGGTATGCTTGGCAGCCAGTCTGGATTCAACCGGACGTCTTGGCACTTCGACGACTGCCGGCGGATACGCGGCCTCGATACATCATCGTTGAAGCTAACGTTCGTGTCTTAAGATGTCGTTCAGTATGTGTAGAGATGCTCAGAGACTCAAAAAGTTCTGTATACGTTCCCAATGAATACCTGAAGTGACTTCGATATCTCGATATCGTGGCCTGTAACCACTGCCTTCGTAGTTATGACGCACTCACGGAACTCGCACCTCACCGACGAGGACCACTATCTCAAATATGGCCGTCAGTCGAATCGCGTGCAGCAGTCGGAACCTTTGATCAACAGGGTTACGAACGCTTGGAAGGAAAAAGACGACTTTGACATTTCGGAAGAGGCACTACACGAGGACTACTTAGGCTACCGCGACGACTTTGACGACGGAGACAATTGCCTCAACACCTGTCGGGCTGTTACAAGGTCAAGGCGGTACCGACGCAAGATGTTCTGGGTCCTGGCCATCGTAGCGGCCATCTACACCACATATCGTATCTTCCTGAAGCCCTCGCTTGACGAAAATGAACTTTACATGCAAGGTCTGGACAAAGAGTTTAGTGGCTTTGGCAATCAATGGGCGAATCAATTCAAGGAGATCAAGCAGGTGGAAGACCTCGATGTGAAGAAGATACCGGGAGGTCCAGCAGATTCGGAAGGGAAGAGACGACTAGTTTTCGTGGGTGATATACATGGTTGCAAACCGGAACTGGACAGGCTGCTGGAGAAAGTCGGCTTCGATGGATCCCGCGACCACCTCATCTCTGTTGGAGACAACGTGGCAAAGGGTCCAGACACCGCTGGAGTCATCGACCGGCTGATCGAGCTCAACGCCAGTTCTGTTCGCGGCAACTGGGAGGATAAAGTGCTGCTCTCAGAGCGCTCGCACCGCAGCATCTCGAAAGGCCAGGTCAAGGATTATACACGAGAATTGACAGAAGAACACCGCGTGTTGGACAGTCTCGAGCGGTACCACCTCTCATATCTAGAATCCCTCCCTCTGATCCTACACATCCCCGCCATCACACCCCCGCAGGCCACACCACACACCCTCTCACAAAACTTCTCACACCAAAAGAACCTCACCCACCCAATCCTGACCGACATCTACACCGTGCACGCAGGCCTCGTGCCCGCCATACCACCCACACGCCAAGACCCGTACAGCGTCATGAACATGCGCGCCATCTACCCCCTGACGCACTCACCCTCCGCCAACCGCAAATACGGCGTCGCATGGGAGAAGATCTGGAACTGGTACCAATCGCGGCTCGCGCGTGGCAAACGGATGCCGGTGTTCAGCTACATCGACCCGTCACCGCCCGCCCCCATCGACGACGGCAAAGACCACACCCACGACCTGTGGGAATACGGCGCGCAGAACGCCGAGTTGGCGAGGCAGCGCGGCTGGTGGTTCTGGATGCAGGAGATGCTGGGGACGGAGCGTGTGGGTGAGGGATGGAGAAACCAGAGGCCGAGTACGGTTGTTTATGGGCATGATAGTAAGCGGGGCTTGAATCTCAAGAGGTGGAGTAAGGGCTTGGACTCGAGTTGTGTCAAGGGCGGGCAGTTGACTGCGCTTGTGCTTGATGCGTGGGGACGGCAGGATTTGGTCCAGGTTGATTGTCCGGGATATAAGGACTAGAAGAGTTTTCTGACATGGATGCATAGCGAGGGGTTTGGGTTTGCTGTATATACCAATTTCTTTACACTTACTAGAGAGACTCGCGTAGCTGCTCGGGAGCCCAGAGACACTTCTCATCACTGTTAGATTCACTCACGAGACTTGTGCCATCTGTGTTTGCTGTCCGAGAGAGAGAAAATCATCATACGTGCCGCCAGGGCGGGTATATCGCGCGTAGTATCTATTGTCTGTCCACCCAACGCCGTTGCTGGAGTCCAATTCGTATATCGTAATAAGCCTTCGTCAACAAGAAGAGAAGAAATCCGTCGTTGTCTGCAACTCAAGCACTCAACCATACCATCCCCGTCCACCGACTTGCGTACTCCTCTCCTCCCGATGCGGAATTAACGACTCCTTAATCTCGTACGCGTCGATGAATTTCTGCCATGTCTGGTAGTCCATGCCAAAGACGGCTTGATATCTCATCTGCCGATTCTCTCTTGCCGACTCATTCGACTCGTAGTTCGGCGTCAAAGTGGGTAAGCCGTCGTTGTCAAGCGAGACACCTACCTCGCCTTCTTTGATCAGGAAGGAGACGTAGAAGAGGTTCTCGATCGTCTGTCCGAAAGACTGCGGGTTGATCACAAAATCGAAAAGAGAGGGACCGCCAGTATCGGTCAGGCGGTGCGAGCGTAAGACCTCGGCGACTTCATCTGGAGGTGTGTCGTCGTCGATGGCGCTCTCGATCGCTGCGGTACTGTCCTTGCAGTGCGTTTGGAGGATAGTGAGGATCTTGGTACATTCATGGCGTACGCTGTTGCGTTCGTTCGTGCTCATGTCCTCCTTGGTCAATTGCTCCGGTTGCGCTTCGCGGCCTGCAGTATCGCGTTGAAGACGCGCGCGGCGCTGTGTCGTTGCTCGAACGCGCTTCTGTACGGACAATGGACCCAGCAGGAAGCTGGGCACTGCTGGACGGATGTTGTTTGGAAAGCACGCAAGAGTGCCCAAGCGCTCCCAGTTAAGGAACGTGTCGACCTCATCATCGTCATCCTCGTCGCTGCGTCGTCGTCGTTGTGTAGCTGTCTCGGCTGGTCGCTGACCGGCTCGCATGAACGACAGACATTTCGAGACGAACTCGTCTACGTCTATACCCGTCGAACTGTCACCTAACACCAGTTGCTGAGCTTTCCTCTGTGTCAAGTCGGACACGCTGACCATGAGTCTCGAATCCAGCGTGGCATCTGATGTTTGCTTGACGTCGTTGAAGATATCGTTCGCCCTTTTGATAGTCGCTCCTAAGCCATTGTTGTCGTTCTTTAAATAGTCGTCTCGATTATCGTTGAATTCACGCTCCAAAGCGCGCGACTTGCGCTTGACGTCTCTCCTCTCACCGTGGTCTTGAGCTGGGTCATAGTATCGCGAGTCCCTCCTAGTCTCTTCTTCATCCTCTTCACCATCTACAGCAGGCCGCTGACTTGTAGACGGGCTTTCGTCATGATCTTCAGTTCGTCTGCGCTTGTTGGCGCGCGGAGTTCGGTGTTCATCTGATGTGGGAGTCGGTAATGTGCTCGGAGGTGCCATTGGTCCCTTTCCTTTTGCCGTTCCCCTATTGTTGGCGTTCTCCTTGTCTGATGACTGACCTGGGCTCATGGAAGGTTGATGTACAGGAAGGGCGGCTGGGGTGTTCGTTCTGTTGCGCGTTGAGAGGGCGCGTCCAGGAGTGGCAGACTCGGATCTATTCGTGTTCAAGCGAGCCATCTTTCATAATCGGAGGGAGAGTAGACCAGTGAGACGTGCAAGAGGTGCTGAGATGATGTCTCAGTGAGTGTCAAGTGAGAGCTGTCGTAAGTGGGACGCGATGCGAAGAATATTATGAGTCGTCTTGTTTCAGGTGCGCGACTAAACAGAAAAGGTATCCGAATGTTACAGCGCTGCAACTAATTGCTGCGGCTTCGTGATTCTGAGCTCATAACCTCGTGCCTTGTCGCAATCGCAAAATGACCTCAAGTCCAGGACGCGCAAATGTCGCGAAGCTGAACGCGTCAACCGAGCGAGGAAGGCACCTCTTCCCCCATGCAATTTGCTGACTAAGCCAGGCTACCACGACGATGAGCAGGACGACAATAGACCAATGGAGGTTCTGGTTTCAACCTCTGAAACGGTCCTTGAACATATTCGCAATGCTCGTTCAGAATATGCTCACCGGACAGGAAGGCTGAAATGGACACCTTCACTTTCGCCAGCTCATCTGAGCTCAAGGTACCGCTGAATGTGAGGATGTGAGTAGCAGTCGGAGCGTAGATCACTGAGCCTTGCTGACTTTGTTAGAGGTCGCCTTGATGGCTATGAGAAGCCTCTGCCGTATTCTACACTACTTCGTCGTCCGGAGCTCAGGCATCGAGGCTCTAATCTGAGGTAGATACCCCCACGTGATATCACGAGCAGCGGCTGAATGAAGACAGTCCTACTTTTGAGCTATACGTCACAGTGCAACTCTTCGCTGACAGTAAGCCCTTGACTGTCCATGCTCAGACGCCGTACAGACACTTCAAATCTACGCGGACCTGGAACGAATGGCTACAGCTGCCGATTGATTATGCCGCCCTACCGCAAAATGCTCAGCTAGCAATCACTGTTTGGGATCTGTCGCCTGTAGGCCCAGAAGGAGTGCGGGGTCATCACGTTCCTTTCGGTGGTACGACTATAGCGCTGTTCGACGAGGAGGGTACACTCAGAAAAGGCAGACAGAAATGTCGTCTTTGGAGGCACAAAGCAGGCGACGGATGCAGCGAAACCACCACTCCATGGGCTGTACCGAAACGCGGTCGCCGTGGACAGCAACAACAGCCGTTGTATCTGGACGACAAGCATGCCAGGAGGGAGGCAGAGCTGGAAAGACTGCAGACACTACTGAAGAAGCACGAAATGGGAGAAATCTCAGAGAACAAATGGCTTGATCAGATGGTTTTCAGGCAAATTGAGAAGATGGAACGGGCGAATCTCAGGGACACATCCAAGCTTCAAGCCGACAGGACGCTCAAACCTGATGAGCAGGGTTCGGGGGGGGATCCGAACGGTGATGAATCGAACGATCCGAGCGAAAGGAACGGCCTGTTCTATCTCCATATCGAATTTCCTCGCTTCGACCATCCGATCGTATTTACCGATCACGAATACCCACCTCCTCCGGTGTCGAATGCACGCCGGCGGACCAGTAGTGGAGATGTCCGTCTGAAGCCACCACCGGAAATTCAACCAGGTCCAGGTATAGATACGGACAATCCGGGCTATGGAGATGCTGATGGTGCTCATCTGATCAGGATCTATGACCCAGAAGTCGGCTTTAACGATAATCCAGCAGAGATCAAACATCGTAGTCTGGTACGAGGCCAGCGTACAGGCATGCTGGACAAGCATCTGAAGCCCAATCCAAGGGTGAGGGATCGGCTGAACGTGATCATGACCTACGGTCCAACTCACGATCTGAATGGCGATGAGCGAGACCTTGTCTGGAAGTTCCGTCATCATCTCACGCGAGACAAGCGTGCGCTAACCAAGCTTGTCAAATCCGTCGCTTGGACGGATGCAAACGAGATTCGACAAGTCATACAACTTTTGCCTAAGTGGGAAGAAATCGATGTCGATGATGCTCTTGAGCTGCTCGGCCCTCAATTCGACAATCGCGATATCAGAACGTATGCCGTTGACAGATTGCGAAAAGCTGACGACGAGGAGCTCCTCCTATATCTGCTGCAGCTGGTGCAAGCGCTCAAATTCGAGCCCGAGGCAAAATCCGACGATACCTCAAGCCATGCAGAGTCATCATTGGCTCGTTTCCTTATCGAACGTTCTGCCAGCAATATCATACTCGGCAACTACTTCCATTGGTATCTTATGGTTGAGCTCGATGACAAGTCGAACCAAGATCCGCAGGCAGTGAGGTACAGGAAACTGTATGCTCGAGTCTCCTACGACTTCATGCACGAGCTCGAAAGGACGCCTGAAGGTCAAGGCCGACGCAAGACGCTACTGCGACAAGGCGAATTCATTACTGTCATCACGAAGCTGTCCGACGATGTCAAGACTTCTCGAGAAGATCGTCCACGAAAGATTGAGAAGTTGAAGAAAGCTCTCGCAGATCCGAAGAATGACTTGATCAGGATGGATCCGCCGCTACCACTTCCCTTGGACCCTAGTATCCAAATCAGTGGATGTTTTCCGGACGAGTGCAGTGTATTCAAGTCTACGTTGTCGCCACTGCTCATCAATTTCAAAACGACCAAGGGCGAGAAATTTCCTCTAATTTTCAAAAGTGGCGACAATCTTCGTCAAGATCAGTTGGTCATCCAGATCATCTCATTGATGGACCGGCTACTGTTGAAGGAGAATTTGAACCTTCAGCTATCACCTTATCGCATTCTGGCTACAGGGGCGCTAGCTGGAGCCGTGCAATTCGTTTCGTCTGCCCCATTATCGAATATTCTGGGTAGCGCGAAATACAAAGGAAGCATCCTCGAGTACTTGAGGAAGAACAATCCTGCTCCAGCCCCAACAGCAGGTCATCCAAGCAATTCCGTATTGGGGGTACGGAAGGAGGCCATGGATACCTACGTTAAGAGCTGCGCCGGCTACTGTGTCATTACATACCTGCTAGGTGTCGGTGACCGTCACATGGACAATTTGCTCCTGTCACCAGACGGTCACTTCTTCCACGCAGACTTGGCTACATCCTTGGTCGCGATCCAAAGCCGCTCGCACCTAGCATGAAGTTGAGCCATGAGATGATAGACGGCATGGGCGGTATGGGTAAAGATAACCCGCAATACTCTGCTTTCAAGGAGCACTGTTTCACAGCATTCACGACACTGCGCAGAAGCTCTAGTCTCATCCTCAACTTGTTCGCCCTCATGCAAGACGCGAACATTCCAGATATCAAATTTTGGGGCGATCAGGCTGTGCACAAGGTCGAAGAGCGGTTCTGTCTAGGTCTTAGCGATCAAGAAGCCGTCAACTTCTTCGAGAATCTCATCAATCGCAGTTTAGAGGCTTGGGGACCTGTAGTCATTGATCGATTGCATGGGCTAGTACAGGGCTGGAGAACTTAGTATGCTGTCAATAGACCCTGTCTCGTCAAGTGGATTTATGTCAATTCAGACAATGCCTGACCGATCATGCAAGCATTATTGCCACAACAATGTATCGCTTTGATCAGATGTGAAGATCCTCACAAACATGAACGGACGCTGCCGGAACGTGCCGGAGAGGTGGTTGCTCAAGAATAACGTCATATCACATGCTCTCGAGCCTTGAGCAGTGAAGGTCAATGAAACTTGGATTGCCCATTAGATAGATTGATTAGTCCTTCATAATACCAGACTGCCATCAATTGACCTCTACTTAGTTATCCAAAATGCCTAAACTCATCTTAGCCATCAATGCTGGTTCGTCGTCGGTCAAAGTCACTGTATACAAGGGAGCACCATCGGACAAAGACCCACAAGCATTGGCGACCATTGAAATTTCAGGACTCACTGCACCTCCGGCGCAACTCAAATATGAGAGAGGCGATCAAAAAGACAAACAGGAAATCAAGGACATCGATGGCCAAGCTGATGCTTTCAAGCGTATCCTGGAGCACCTGGAGCAGGACAAAGGTCTCGAGGAGATGTCTCATCGGAACGACGTAGAGTTCGCATGTCACCGAGTGGTTCACGGAGGCTCCTTTGACAAGCCCCAGCGCATCGACAAAGACACATACGAGGTACTGGAAGACCTCTCCGAGCTGGCGCCTCTGCATAACGCTGGCGCTCTCGCCATTGTCAAAGCAGTCCACGACCAGCTACCAAAGTGCACCAACATCGCCTTCTTCGATTCGGCATACCATCAGACTATCCCGGAGCATGTCCGCACATACCCAATCGACCAAGAACGAGCGAGGAAGAACGGTCTCCGCAAGTACGGCTTCCACGGCCTGTCCTACTCCTTCATCGCAGGCGCTACAGCAGAGTATCTCAAGAAGCCAGTCAACTCGCTCAACATCGTAGCTCTGCACCTCGGCAGCGGCGCTTCTGCCTGCTGCATCCAGAACGGCCAATCAATCGACACATCGATGGGTCTGACCCCGCTGGCCGGTCTGCCCGGCGCCACGCGATCAGGAGACGTCGACCCGAGTCTGGTATTCCACTTCACGCACAATGCCGGAAAGCCCAGCCCCATCAGCACCAAGGAGATGCACTTGACGACAGCCGAGGAGATTCTGAACAAGAAGAGCGGCTGGCAGGCCATCGCCGGCACGACCGACTTCGGCGTCATCTCGTCCAAAGCCGAGCAAGGTGACGAGAAGTGCAAACTGGCGTTCGACATCGTGATTGACAAGATCGTCGGCTACGTCGCTAGCTACTATGTCAAGCTGGGCGGCAATGTCGATGCGTTGGTATTCGCCGGCGGTATCGGTGAGAAGGGAGCGCAATTGCGCACTGCGGTGATCGAGAAGGTCAAGTGTCTTGGCTTCGAGCTGGACGGCGGCAAGAATGCGAAGTCAGTGGAGGAGATTGTGACGAGTATTGCTGGTTCGGGCTCGAAACATGGTATTCTTGTCTGCCAGACTGACGAGCAGACTGAGATGGCTAGGCAGTGTGTGCGCGATGAGGACGAGTTCCGCAAGCGCGCTTGAATGTCATGAATGAAATACGATTGGTCATTATTACTACTTTACGTCTGTATCCTTCTCCGCCTGCGCCAGTCTATTCGCGTCCACGGCAGATCTGTTGAGTCCGACCTGCGTAATCGTAAATGTGTGTCTGGAGGTGGTTGTACAGGCTGAGGTGCCGGCTCTGTTTGTATCGCCGAAGCCTGTCTTTTAGGCTTGACCAAGATCAGAATGAACATGCCGACGACAAGCAGTATAAGCAGTAATATGACTTTGCGCTTCGTCGTCTTCTTCTGGTAGCCTGTCGCTACCTTTAGCTCTTTATGGGCCTCCTTGACGTCGGTCGCCATGCGCTCAACATTGTAGTCGATGCGGTCTAGCATTGTGCCTTGATCAATGACCATGGAATTCAGCTCCTGGAAAATGTTGGCCAGATCGATGACTCCTTGTGCGATTTGCTCGATCTCGCGCTCTCGCTGTGAAATGACTGAATCGTGCAGACCAGTCTGGCGGTGCATCTGTTTTGTCTGCAGGATGGCGGTTTGCGCTGATGTACGGTCGGACTCAGTGTCCATGAGTGAGGGATCAGTGTAAGGGTTTTGCGCTGGAGTCGAGGCCCGGTCGAGTGAAGTGTCCATGCCGCCGAGTGCGCGCATCTTCTTCAGGTAGGCTGTTTGTCTTTTCCGAAACAGTGTGCTGACATCCGCGACTTTGGTAGCAAGTGATGTCTGAAGGTTCTTGGCCATGGTCTCCTCTCCTCTCGTGATTCCACCAGACTGCGCAGACTCCTTCACTAAGCGGTCAATCCTCCGAATACTCTGCTGACAGCTCTGGAATCCCTGCGTAACACCTCGCGTCATGGCCTCGATGTCCTTCTCCTCGCGCTTCTTGATCGATTCATCGTCGAATCCAGGCAGGACGTGCTTCTGAGTAAGTTGCTCAAGAGTCTTCATGGTCTTGGTGACTTGCGTCAGCTTCTCGTTGACTTCGTCCTGGATGTCCAGCCAGCGCGGCGGCAATTGGTCCATCTCTATTATCGCATCTCCTCCATCCTCGTAGGCTCCCGCAGACATAAGCCCACGACTCTCTTCATCGATGCCGCCATTCTCTCCGAGTCCTCCCGATCCTGCAGTGCGCGACTTTTTGGCAGGGTGATGTGCGTAAGACTGTCGGTAGGAAATATAGCTGCGACTAGATGAGCGACTTGGTTGTCGGCCAACTACAGTCATGTCGAACTTACAGGTTGGTGCGATCACGCCACATGGCGCCTTCCGAGTCTCTAATGAGCTAGCATCGGACAGCAAAGCATTGCGCAAATCAACGGTGAAGCAATTGAAGCTGTATAGATATAAACGAGTGACAAGGAGTGTTATTGACTTCGTGCTTATGTTCACATGGAGCACGAGGTGTTGCCTGTGTCATGAATCGCGCGGCTGAAGACAATTGGTCGCGTTTCAGGAAAGCACGAGTCACGCGCTAGACGCACAGCCACATGAGGAAACAGCCACGGCAGCGGGACAATCGCCGCGACAGCAAATCGGCCTGCCCAGCTTGAGCCCTGGATGCCAGTCTGCCCGCTTCTGCGAAACGTAACTTCAGGCGTCAACAATTCCTACTCTGATCACCTTCTCACATTACTCCTATTTCGCACACAACATCAATTGCTTGCTTTGCGGACCTAGGGACTCACCACTACATTTTTCAGCTTTCGTCTAAACAGTACCTTCACAATGGTATGAGCTTGTGCGACGAGTGTGTCCACCGCTACAATTACCTGGATGCGCTCCTACCTCAGTCTACTCAGCTAATCTTGACTTCCAGGCCGATTCGCTCACCGAGGAGCAAGTCTCCGAGTTCAAGGAGGCCTTCTCACTTTTCGTAAGTACCCGCCGTAGCTGGACCTTCGTCGTTCTGGATGCCCCCCTATGACGCAGCAAGCTGATATTTTGCGATAACAGGACAAGGACGGTGATGGTATGTCACGAAACCCGACGCGAATAGCGGCTGTATGAAGATCCTGGAAGAATGTTGCGACTGACATCTGCGCCAAGGTCAAATCACCACCAAAGAGCTTGGAACTGTCATGCGATCTTTGGGCCAAAATCCTAGCGAGTCTGAGCTGCAAGACATGATCAACGAAGTCGACGCCGACAACAACGGCACGATCGACTTTCCTGGTATGGACGACCAGGACTCGGTTCTATGCAACGGTAACTGACACTGGACCTTCAGAGTTTCTTACAATGATGGCACGCAAGATGAAGGACACCGACTCGGAGGAGGAGATCCGCGAGGCATTCAAGGTTTTCGACCGCGACAACAACGGTTTCATCAGCGCTGCTGAGCTGCGCCATGTCATGACTTCGATTGGTGAGAAGTTGACCGACGACGAGGTCGACGAGATGATCCGGGAAGCAGACCAAGACGGTGACGGCAGAATCGACTGTGAGATGGATTTTCCAGCCCGCTCTATGATCCAAATGCTGACATATCACAGACAACGAGTTCGTTCAACTTATGATGCAGAAGTAGAGTTGAGCATTGAGTGCTCATTTGGCGTTTCCCTACCGCTGGAGCTTGGAGCGAACTATGGCGTTGTGAAGCTGACTCCTGGTCACTGCATTGCGATGGATCGACTACAAACCAATGAGAGTACCTAATGGAAACTGATATTCTCATGCTTGTTGTGTTTGTACTCGATTGTTTACCCCTGGCGGCACACATGCAGGGTCTCTTGCTCGCGTGCTCGCTCGGACATCCATGTAACATTACCAACCTCAGTCAACTTGAGATTTTATCCAAATCAAGCACGTTTGCTCAGTGACAGATTCGGACCAGTCATACGCCGACATCACTTATAATGCTGTCTGGCATGCTGTTGTATTTATCTGAAACCCGTTACGTGCCAAGCATTTTAGGGATGTGAACCAGAGAGGAGCCGGCTCAATCGATGCGGGGATGCGGAGGAAGCCTGGAGATTGCTCGCGTCTCCATTCAACCATAGCCGTAGACAGTTAATACAAGTACATACTCCGCTCATCAATCTCCTAATCAATCACCGAAGACGTCCTTTATAGTCTAAAGGAAGCGATTACGATATAACTCTGCAACAATGGCTTCCGCTGCTCGGCGACTTGGTATTAACCCCCGGGATCTCCATCCCAATAAATCCGGCTGATTCGGAACAGTTCGTCCTACACTATTGTAAGGACATTGCTTGCTTATTAAGGGCAGTCCTGATCCTGTTTAGCATCTGCGATTTACAGGAAAAGTTCCGACCGGCCATTCACGAATTCGCCAAGGTTGTCGCAACCACGCAGAAGGTGCTCAAGGCATGCAAGATCCTTGACGTTCCGGTGTTCGCGACGACACAGCTCAAGGCCAAGTTGGGCGAGACTGCTCCAGAACTCGGCTTGGACAGTCCAGATGGCATTACCACGAAAGCGCACGCGGACAAATCGTCCTTTTCCATGTGGATTCCCGAAGTCAAGAAGGCATTCGAAGAGTTGGGATCAGGGAAACGAGAGGTCATTATTGTAGGTATTGAGAGTCACATTTGCGTCACGCAGACTACACTGGATCTACTCAGAGAGGGCCACAAGGTATATGTCCTTGCGGACGGCGTCTCGAGCTGTAACAAGGAGGAAGTTCCCATCGCACTGGCTAGGCTGAGGTCGGAGGGAGCCATCGTCACGACCTCTGAAAGCTTCCTCTACGAGTGCATGGGAGATGCTGCAATTCCAGAGTTCAAAGCAATGGCTGGTGTGGTCAAGGAATACAGCAGTAAGACGAAAGAGGGGCTGCAAGCTCTTTGCAGGATATGATATCGGGTATAGTGAATTGTTTGGTCACTACGAGGCGACACGGCAACTCCAGCTCTACAGTGTTCTGTGTTGAGACCTCGTACCGTACTTCAGGCTGCTGCGACCAGGACGAACCAGGAATGGAAGCACAGGACCTGGGCTTTCGAGCTGATGTCGAGTACGTGATCGCACGTCGGATTTTCGGCCTCGTTTGTAGTCCTTCCGAATGTTGAGCCATTACTTGATGCAGCGTGTTTGACAACTTGCTATATTCATCTAAGAACTGGTCAAAGTGTAATGAAGTGACGCCAAGCCGCTGCCGCGCCCTCGCGAACCTTGTATCGGACATTATTATTCTGGAACTTATGAACAGACACATGTACTGAGGAAACATCTTCTAAGCCGCTCGAAATCTCCGGCATCCTTCGACTTTGTGCGGTCCGAAAACTAATTTCCTGCAATTGGATCACTGTGCGACCGGCCTCTGCTGTCACTGTGCGTTCCCCGAGCCTTTGAGGCGAGCATCTCCCTCCGCTTAGCGGCAAAGGTCTACTCGTACTTTTCTCGAACGGTCTCCTTTCTCACCCATCACGCGTCAATCAAACACAATTTTCGGTTCTGATCGTCACTGGACATACCCTGGACCTACAGTCGTCATCAAAGTTGTATTTCGAAGCCAACGACTCTCAGTCCAGAAGGAACAATCACTTTAGCCGACAAGACCTCCCGGAGGTACTATCTACAAGCGCTTTGTTACCAGGACCCATTCCTGCAACTGTCCACATACGGTTTCCCAGTCATCTTCTCAGAAACACCTAGAGGTTGCATCTGAGACTTTTTCCTCCACTGGCGTAGCTTCTGGACAAATACTGAGCGAGCGGCGGCCGTGTACGCTGCACACCCATTCGGACATGACAGAAGGTGGCCACATATCGTTCCTTCAGACATTCTCATAGCAGTGGGGAAGAGTTAGCATATAATGGCGGCACCAGAACGATTAAATCCGCAGAAACAAAACCGCCCTCCCATGCTGTCGCAGCATTCGAACTCAGTTCCATCAACGCCTGCGCAGCACCCAAGGGATATTCGATTTCCTTCGAGGTCTCCTTCACCTACCCGCGGACTAGGCTATCACTCTCCACGATCTGTCGTTTCGGAAGCCCCAGGACGTCCGCAAGCACAGAATGTTTGTAAATTCGAGGCTGGTGCGGAATTTCGTAAAAGACGGATACCATACAAGGATGGCGGGAACGACCCCTTACCTCCGCCAAAGACGGAGCCGAAGAAGGCTCTTGAGCCCGACGAAGAGGACAAGTTGAGTGGGGATATGCGCGAATTGTACGATCGGTTATTACCGTCGAAAGAGTCGGAAGAACGAAGGGCAAAGCTAGTGTCCAAGTTGGAAGATATATTGGAAAAAACATGGCCGGGAAATGACATCAAGGTGAACGTGTTTGGCTCTTCAGGAAATCTGCTAAGTTCGACGGATTCTGATGGTGCGTTTGATCAATCCCGAGGTCGCAGGAAACAATACTAAGATCCTGCAGTTGATATCTGCGTAACGACCACCTTGAAGGCTCTGGAATCGATGCACAGTCTGGCTACTGTGCTTAACGAGCGTATGCAGCACACGTGGCTCTGTGGAACGAAACATACTGACATGATCAGATGGCATGGATATGGTTGTTTGTCGCGCTACAGCAAGAGTACCTATCGTCAAGTTCTGGGATCCCGAGTTGCAACTGGCTTGCGACATGAATGTCAACAATCCTCTAGCGTTGGAAAATACGCGCATGATCAAGACTTATGTCCAGATAGACGAGAGAGTACGACCACTTGCTAAGATTATCAAGCACTGGACAAAGGTGAGGATATTGAACGATGCAGGTGAGTTTGATCTAGCGAGACCCTTGTCTATCATGTTCTAACCTCAATTATAGCTTTCGGTGGAACTATCAGTTCCTATACATGGATATGCATGATCTTGAATTTCCTTCAATCACGGCAGCCCCCCATATTGCCGTCACTTCAGAAGTCACCGGATTCTCAGAGGTCGACGATCAACGGCAAGACCTCACCCTTTGGTGACGATTTGGACTCGATCAAAGGGTATGGCAGGGAAAATCACGAGAGTCTGGGAGAACTTCTCTTCAGATTCTTTAGGTTCTATGGTTACGAGGTTGATTACGCAGAGAGCGTCATCTCGGTAAAAGAAGGTAGGGTTGTACCCAGGAAAGAGAAGGGGTGGGATGCAACCAACTACCATGATAAGGAGGCTAGGAGTCGACTGTGTGTGGAAGAGCCGTTCAATAACGCTCGCAACCTGGGTAACTCGGCCGACGACTATGCCTTTTCAGGAATCCATCAAGAAATCAGACGCGCGTTTGATCTGATTGCTCAGGGCAAGCTGGACGAATGCTGTGAACAGTACGAATTTCCTCCGGAAGAGAAGCCCTTGTTTCAGAGACCGCCTCCCAAGCCCAAGCCGACTTTGACCAGGAGCGCCTCGCAATCAGGACGGTCACATGCTGGCTCCGTGGGCGCAAAGACAGGCAATCGAGAGGGCCGAAGCAACCGCAACAATTCAAACCACCGGAATAGCAATAGGAGAGCATCAAGTGGCGCTGCGTATGGCAACTTACGATACAACTTTGCGAGCCCTCCGGTAGGAGTGACTGGACCTGATTACTTTGGTGTGCCTGCGGCGTACTCGACGGACCAGCTTCACGAACAGCTATACAGGCAGTATCAGTTTCTGCAAGCTCAACAGGAAGCATTGCGAAGTCAGCTACTCCAGCAACAGGCACAGACACAGGTGCAAGCACAAGTCCAGGCGCAGTCAAGTACTCCTCAGCTTCAAGGATCTGTTCGAAATGGAGAATACGGGACGCCGTCCCCACGTCAGCGACAATTCACCAGTCTCGCGAGCCCTCGGCCATTGAACAATTCCCCTAATACGGCACCTCTGTTGCCTGGATATCTCTATCACTATCCTGCACGATATCCTGTGCCTGCGTCGCCATTGGCTCAAACGCGAACTCACGAAGCAAATGGGACATCTCCATCTTCGCCATCGACGACGACTAGCGCACCATCTCTCAGGCGAACACTTCAGCGGGCATCTGCACCAGATCAAGTCTCGATACCATCGGCTAGATCGCAGTCGCAACCCGGCAGGTCCTTCCCAAGCCCATTAGCGCTTCACGGGCTCGCGCATCCAGGATACGACGTCTCTGGGGCTATAGGCAGCCCCTACATGCCTCAAAACCCCATGCAATTGTACCAGCAGCATACGACACAGGATCTACTCAACGGGATACAAGCCAACAGCACGAGAAATGGTGTCGCCGGTGATGTTCCTTTTCCAAAAGAGTATGTCGGGTACTACGTTGGCCAATCGCCGCAGCTTGGGCCTCAGTATCCTATCAGCAACCCGTCAGCGGCACCTTTGTTGCAGGATGTCCCAACACGTAACCGAAGACTCTCTCCGGAGCGATTGCCACCCATACTTCCGAACGGGATGCGTCGGCAGTCTAGATCGCCGTCGCCTCTGAGCAGAGGAGAAAGCTCGCCAGCGTCGTCAGCCAGTCGATCCAACCCAATATCTCAGTTGCCCTTTCCGAATGCGATTCAGGAGTCGCTGTCGACTAACAATGGGCCGGTCATTGTGAATGGATCCAACCCTCTTGTCAGTCAGCCGGTCATTGTGCACTCCAATCCAGTTGCAAAGGCGCAGGAGGATGAAGCGGTCCATGGTTTAGGTTTTGAGACCAGCGAGCAAACTACGCTTCCGCAATCCGAGCCATTGGAGAATGTTACGTCCACGGTTGTGACGAGCAATCAGACATTACCGCTCGAGTCGAGAATCGGGACTGCCGTTGACGAACCTGCCCATGGCCCGAGCCCTGGTGATGAGGCATCGCCTTCTTCGGTCATGAGATCGTCGCCACGCATGTCGCCAAACGGCCGCGCTCAAATCCCGGCACGTCTCAACCTGTCGCCATCAGAATCACATCAACAAGATGCGCCATTCACGCATTTCGACAGATTTGCGGACGTGGCACCAACGATTGCTCATCCTATCTTGTCTCCGGTTGCGGAGCTTCGAACACCTTCTCCGACATCCAGTAAAGGTCACACAAGCCCCAAGGTCGAGTCACATATCAAAGCCGTACAAGCTGCAAACGCCAAGCTGAATGAGAAGACCAACAGCATCGTCGCAAATGGTGCAATGAAGCTGGAGTCTCCGCAAAGCAAGTCCACACTCAGCGAGACCGGCGACTCTCCCAACCACATCGCTTCCGGTTTCAACATTCAGGCTGGACAATGGCAACAGGCTACAAGGAAAGGCCACAAAAAGGGGAAGTCCGCCGGCAACGTCAAGTCACTAAGCTCCGGAGGTGAGCCTATGCCTGCGAATGAGTTGGAAAGAAAGGGCGGTTGATCAGAATCGGTACTCGGTACAGGAGCCGATAATGGGAGTGGTATATTTCTGAAGATCGAAAAGAATTCTCTTTATGGGTTGTCTACATTACAGGATACCACATTGTCGCTGTCTTTGTGGCGAGTGGCTCGGCCAAGCCACAAGCATGGTTCAAGCTAACAAGAAAGTGGATGCATACGTATTGCATGACTTTCAGATAAGGTCGTTCGGTCCCTGGAGGACTTTGGCATGACATGATTGACACGGCTGAGCCAGGGATATGGTGGGCGTGACAAGACATAATGTAGGATTAGGTACGGGACGTAGATGAGACAATGATGGAATCAACCATCTCACGTCTACAGTCACGCGATACTGCGACTCGCGGAACTGTCTCCCCCTTCATAGTCCTCATTTTCATACGCTCTTCTGTGTGTGATAGGTGAATCAAGTGGTGAAAAACATTACCCCACAATCCGATACCCCACAATCCAATGACCTCACACAAGGCTCGAGACCAAAACATAAGGTAAGGTATCATACATGTAGCCTCCCATCACTGCAGACATGGATCCGCTACGCGCTCTGCCGGTAGAAATCGTCTTACGCATAATCGAGTTCGTCGACGTACCCGGTACGGCTAGCCTGACGCAGACTTCGAAAGAATGGCACCAGTTCATCGACCACACGCACCAAGAGATCATCTACTCTGCACCCACGAAAGCCGACCGACCGGATGACAGTCGAGACTTTACGTACCTGGACCAGAAGAAGTCTTTCGCCGAGTACTACCAAAACGTGTTTTCGTGGAAAGAGCTATGCAAAAGGAATACACTGTTGCGGAGGAACTGGTCGGCGCCGAAACCGACAACGAGAGAGAGTATCCTCCAAATCGGCACGGATCCCGTGTGGAGGTTCAGAGCGGACTTTAAGAGGCGCTTCATAGTCTCGACGTCTCATGGCGGCGGTCTCAATGTTACTGATATGTATACCGGAAGACTGCTCTGGCGGCTGCCGAGCGAAGACGTGCGGCCTTATGCGCATCTCGAGTATGATATGGAACAGGGCATCGCGGTGTTCGACCGCTTCGGGAACGCGATCGAGGTCTGGAAAGCAGACGATGCCGAGCGCGGAGTCTTCCGCCAGGTCACGGTGCTGCACCACGACTGCGAGACGAGGGGCTATCAGTTGTCGTACGACACTCTTTGCGTCGTCTCGACCGAAGAGCAGGGCTTTGTGTACGACATGAAGGCCGATCCGCCGCAGGTGAAGACTCGGATCAGCATTGCGCCAGAAGCTGTGGGCCACTTGGATCAGACGCAGGATGTTGTCATGTATTCGATGGGAGCCAGGGGCTATCATGTTCATGGCAAAGAGGACGGAGCATTGGTCGGCAGGCTCCAGCCGGGACAGTGCACGAATTTCTACCATATCCGCCACCCGGACCCCGACTTCAAAGATATTTTTTCCATGGGTCAGAAGCCGGAGCAAGAGGTCTGGCCACCCCAGAACCCGCGCAAGGATCGCTTGATTCCGCTCAAGCTTGAAAATGGTCCACATCCCACACACGAAGCGCCATTGTCTCTGGAAGAGGACCAGTGGGGCGCCGGCATGCTTTCGGGGAACTTTATGGTCGGCGTATCAAAAGCGGGGCGAGTCTTTATATGTTCAGACTGGCGAGGCGCGCTACAGTCCACAGAGCGGTCCGCACAATGCACAGCTATCGTAGAGTGCGAATCAGATGGCTCGACATTCGACCTCGGCGGATGGCTATCCATCAGAAACAACCGAGTTCTATTCGAGATAATGGCTCGCATCTACATATTCCCGCTCTGCAACCCGGCAGAAACCGCACTACCGGTAACAGGCGACAGACAGTCATCCATCTACTGCGTGGCCCAGAGTTCGACACCTCAACTCAGTATCCCCGTCTCCTTCATGGCCGTCTGGGACGATTGCTTAATGTTCACGTATGCGACGTTGGGCTTCCGCGAGCACCGACACAGACATCGAGACACCTTCGTCGGTCAAGACGGACGTCGTCATCCGTTGAGGGCGTTCCCTACGAAAGTGATTCGCGTGCTTAGCTTGGCCCCGGAACTAGGTGATGAGGACGAGGAGTCTGCGATTAAAGCGGTCCAGGAACAGGATCTGCAGGGAGCCGTAGAGAGGATGTCCAGACCGGCGACTGCGCTCGAGATCCTGCTGCTGAGCAATTTTTCTGGCGTCTGAAGGTCGGAAGGTCGTTGACACAGGACGATGTAAAGGAAGGAGGGCTTGTGGTCCGCATGAATGGGCTTCGCGATGATGCCGACGTGTCTGCTGTCAGTGTCATGCCGATGCCGATGCCGATGCCTCCCAGTCCGTCATCTCCAAGTCGGTCATGTTAGATGTTCTTCGAGAGACACGCGCAGCTCGTGTCAGGTAAAGTCCTGCGGTCTGATCAATACTTTGATGAATAGACATGATTGTATTTGAGAAAGCGAACTTCAAAGAGTCAGAGTGTAACGTGGTTTCGTCATATGAAAGCTGCACGGAATCGTTACATGTACCTGTGTTTATTCGACTTTACCTTGGAATGAGCACATGTCCCACAGACGGCCGCGTGCTTGCGCATGATCGTGTCAGCCTGACAGACGGTGGCTGATATGGAAGCGACACGGTCTTTTGGATGATGACACCGACGGCAGTCTCGATCACATAGAAGGCACTTGCCTGCCGGAACCAGCTCGACTCCTCTATACCTTTTCTAGTGGGGTGATGAAGCATTACGCAACGGATTAAGAGACCAACGCGGCTTCCAGGTAACGGACGTCGGCCAAATGAAAAACAAGTCTGTTTTCCAGGCACACCACCATGTGTAAAGTCGTGTGTAGCCGATGGCGCCATCCAGGAACAAAAGCATCCTGACGATCACCGCCCCAAAAGCAGCCCCTCTATTTACGTTTCCCCCCACTTTTCGTCGAGCTCTCCCTGACTAAGCCCGCCAAGAAAGGACAGTTGACTACATCATCTCACAACAATGAAAAGCACCATCAATCGCCTACAGTATCTTACCAAAACCACGTATCAAACACTCTACAAAATGGGCGTCGAGAAGCAAATCATCAAGCAGGGCGACGGCTCGACCAAGGCCCAAGCCGGCCAGGAAGTCACCATGGAGTACACGGGCTGGATCTTCGACGGCAGCGCCGCCAACAAGAAGGGCAAGCAGTGAGTTTCCTTCCTATCAACATCCATCGACAACTTTTTCACGAGCGGAAAGAAAAGCAGCTGAAAACAACCCAAACAGATTCGACTCGTCCGTCGGTCGCGGCGACTTCAAGACCCGCATTGGTGTCGGACAGGTCATCAAGGGTAAAGCGCATCCCCTCCTTCCTGGCTCCCATCTAGGCTCTCTGACAATCCACAGGCTGGGACGAGGGAATCCTCAGCGCCGACGGCGGCATGACGCTCGGCGAGAAGTCGACTTTGATCATCTCGCCCGACTACGGTTACGGAGCCCGTGGCTTCCCTGGCCACATTCCTCCAAACAGCACTTTGGTCTTGTGAGTTTTGGCATGGATCTTGATGAAAGCTAGAGGGGTTTGCTAATTCGTTTCCGCAGTGATGTTGAGCTTAAGCACATTAAATAGATCGAAATTTTAGAATGCATATGTTTGCCCGACGGATTTTCGTTCCGCGTCTAGAGCATTGACGAACGAGCCCATCTTTTCTGTGACTGTGGATATGTGAGACGTGAAGGAAACGTCCAGATGACGAACTGCGTTGTTGGGGATCGGTGATGGTTCGGACATTTCTATACTTGTAGATGGTTGTCTCATTCAGTCACCACATCTGGTAGCTTTTCATCCAACTCTGCAAGACTACATTATATCATATCACATCCCACTAACAACACGCCCATGATTACCCGGGAAGAGTCCCTTCCGGCCAGCAAACACGCCCCAGAACCAATCACCATTAATATCCTCCGCCTCGGTGATCTCCGCGTTCTTCGGGAAGGCAAGCTCGTCACCGCCGGTGGGAAAATACGACCACAGCGCCAGGACCCTGAGCCCGGCGCTTCCATCCGGGGTAGGAAACAGCAGATTCCGCTGAGCGGGGTCCACGACGTGACCTCCTGCCCTCGAGGGGTGCACCACGGCCGTGCCGTCCTCTTCCCTCCAGCGCCACTGCTCCCCACGGTTTCCTGGGCCGGACTCCTCCTCCTTTGGTGCCCACCCACCGACCATGTCCCTGACGACGACGCGTCTTCGTCCGCCCTCGCGGTCCTCGAAGCCAGTGACCGCCATCCTGTGGCCGCGCAGACAGCGCCGCTTGCCTTGAATACCGTTCTCGGGCGCGATCTTGCCGGCCGCGCAGAGGCTGTGGTAGCACGAGGTGCAGATGTCGTAGTTGCCGGCGCTGCAGATGTAGCAGTGATAGCGGGTGTGTGAGGGCGCGATTTGCCAGTGGCAGATATCGCAGTATGAGGTCAAGGAGATGGGTGAGTAGGAGTTTGGGTTGGGAACGTGGGGGAGATGGGATTGAGGGAGGATATTGACGGTTGTAGAGGAGAGAGGGGCCGGGTATAGCTCGTCGTGGCCGAGGAGATACATTGGTTGGTGCCGTTGGAGAGAAAGGTCCGCAGTACTGCCTTTTCGGGCGGATTGGTTCGCTACTGCTTCGAGTGGGTGCGTGCAGTGTTTGCCTTGCTGTACGCAGTTGTTGCAGTAGCCCCAGGCGCCGTCTAGACAGATGTCGCAGTGCCAATAGCAGGTGTTGGCGTGGGTGAAGCAACCTTCGCAGAAAACTCCTTCTTCGAGACGCATTCTGGGGTCTGGCATCTCAGAGTGTGATACGTTACTCCGTCTCTCGTATCTTCGCGCTAAAAGCACGTGAGGTTGTTCGGTGTTCGGAGGCAAGTCTGCTCGCTGGAATCGCATAGCAGAATTGTAGCCGAACCCGAACCAGTGATGGCAGCCTTTGGCCGATCTATAGCAAGCTAGACAAAGATTGAAGTTCCCTTTCTCGCAACGAGAGCAGTTGTAATGAAGATCATACTGAATGTTCAATACATTGCAGCGCGCGCACGAAACCGAGGGTTCTGGCGTCATTGGCTCAAACAGCGGAGAGGGTTGCAGGCCAGCTGGCTGTTGTACTTGAGAAGCGGTCCTGGGCCTTCGAGCTGGTTGATCAGGCTCGAGTCCGGAAGTGGACACCAAGGCAGGTGAGCTATAGTTTGACGGCCCGTTTCGTGATCGGAGTGATGCCAGTGGTCCAGGTGAAGGGACAGCGCGTCCCTCTGACATTGGCAGGGCGGGAGACAAGCTCGATGGAGCAGGAGCAACCGACCGAGTCGTTGTTGTCGCATCTCCAGAAGATTTTCGAGATCTGCTCTGTCCCCTTGCCGGAATAGAGCGTACCGGGTCTGTTGCTATGCGATCTCCTCTAGACAGCCGTCTGTTGTGAAGGCGAGAGTCTGCAGTAGGTCGGTCCGACAAATCTGTCATAGACCGGCTCGCTGGAGAGGCCGAGCCTACCGTCAGACCAGCAGTTACGTGACGCCCAGGTATTTGATTGCTTGGCTGACTGCCTCTACTGGAAGATCTGGCTCGCCGCGTCCTACTCTCAGCGGTAGCTGCGTCGAACAAGTGAGGTCTTGAGATAGGAGGTCGGTCATTGACAGGTCGCGAAGGCTCCCGCGGGATATCCGCAGATGGGTTGCTAGCAGATCTAGAATGATTGCGCCGTCGCGATGTCGTGGTCGGTATTTGCGCTGATCTGTCTGGTGTCTGACGAGGTGTTGGACGGACGTCTCGTTCCTGCTGCCTCCTTCGATAAGCTTGGGCGATGCGCTCGGTGATCTGCTCTTCCTGTTCCCTGGTCAGATTGTCCAGATCAATGCCGTCCAACAGTCCTTCTTCGAAGATTTGTCGCTTGATCTCCTCCATCATATCCCCAGACTCGAGGTCTGCATCTGCAGCGCTCAGCAAAGAGCGGAGACTTGACTGATGCTCGAGTGATGGCGCTTGATTGTCTTCACCTCTTGACGACTGCGTGGCTCTTGTATGTTCATGCGACCTGACGTGACCCTCCAATCTCACGGCGTGATCATGTTGTCTCCTCCGCCTCTGCTGACGCTCTGCTCTCTCAGACCTCCGTCGACGCGCGGTCTCGTCACTCGTGTCCTGAAGACTAAGCTCCCTGGCTTGTTCCAACATGCGATCATCTTCAGAATCTGATTCGGGTTGCGCCAGGATTGGCGGTATGACGTTGTCGCCTTGTTTGTAGGCACTCTCAGCTGTTTGCTTGTCTTCGAGCGACTTGTTCTTCTCCGGGTGAGCCTTCAGGTACATGTCGAGTAAGGTCGTGACTGTGGCATTCGGCCTCGTGTCTCTGACGGGTGCTCGACATGATGGGCATGTATACGGGTTCTGCGAATGCGAAGTCGCCTTCTGACGCTGCCATGTAAACCATTCTTTCAGACAAGCGCCGCAAAAGGTGTGCAAGCAATCAAGGAGTGTCAGGGGATGGTAGAGAACTTCGACGCAGATCTGTAAATAGTGTTAGGTCATGTCTTGCATCGCCCGTTGGTGGATGGTCAGCGGGGCACTCGAAGTCGAGATGCGCATCATTTTGGCGACATACCGAGCACGTCAGTTCCTTCTCGAGATCCACCAGGCTGTTCTGCTGATCAGATGCCATTTCTGACCTCGCAGATGTTCACGTTCATATGTCAGAATACATGTCAGCACCAGGTCGACAGCGATATGTTGTGCATACGAGACGAATGTGGAGTTGTCAGGTATCCTTGGATAATCTCACGCGAACCAAGATTCGGCTCACTTCGTCCGTCGACTGAGGCAGCCGCGTGACTTTACGGATCGCTGCCTCACCCGATGAGCCATGTCTATACCACTGCAGATTTGACCTACCAACAGGCACGTCCTCTACAAGGAAGGATAACTACTGGGTCTTTATGCTACAGTACTCCATACATCTCGCGGACCCTGACGGAGATTTTAACTTGGAGGAGCAGCATCGGGTCAGTTGTTGGTACGGTAAAGGCACGATCCGAGCGATCCGACACTCTCCAGACGCACAATTCGTACAGGCTGTCGGGCATCGGCACCAGAATTCTGTTTCATCAATCGTTAATAACTCATGGTTTGCTCGATCATGGCGCAGAAGGCAGACGCGCGATCCTCAGTGCGGCTTGACTGTCGATCACACTCACAACGTTGCTGGAACATCGAAGCGTGCCTCGGTCATTGGCTGGAAACCATTTCACTGCCTTGCTTGGTTTTGCCTTTCTCTGTCTTTGAACGCGCCTGGCCAACCTACGTAGATTGGACTGCGCATCATCAATCTGCGACTTGCGTAGCATATATGAGAAACTGGTATGCACTTCACATGGTTCCCTAAGTAGGTCTTTTCTATTATTTCCGTCTTCATCCACCATATCAACTGCAAATTCAGCATGATGAACATGAGTCTCTCTGTTAAGGTCATTGCGACTTTCTTCGCGGTGTGCTCCTCAAGTGCCTCTGCAAGAGTTCTCCAGCCACGTCTGGATATCAGCAGCGTTCTCTCCGACCTTTCCATTCCCACCAGTCTACCATCAGCCATCTCCGACCTTCCCATTCCCACCGGTCTATCATCAGCCGTCTCTGCCTACGCTCCCGTACAAGCTGCCTGTCCAGCTTCACCTCTGATCCGCCCTGCAACTAGCGCTTCAACATCCGAAGCAACCTGGGTGTCAGCACGAATCAGCAAAGCCAACGCAGGTCTGGCAGCATGGCTCAAGAAGATCAACTCCGGATTCGATACCTCTAGCCTCCCCGAAGTCGGGTTGACAACTTCTGGAGGTGGCTACCGCTCTTTGCTCAACGGCGCCGGTGTGATCCAGGCTTTTGACGACCGTGACAGCAACAGCAGCGTCAATGGACTTTACCAGGCTCTGACTTACCAGGCTGGTCTGTCGGGCGGTGGATGGCTTCTGTCTTCGATCGCTGGTAACAATTGGACGACCATTTCCAATCTGAGAGACTCGCTCTGGGAGGATGCTTTCCAGGACAGCCCTATTCTACCAAGCAACTTCACCGCCGGTCTTGCCTACGCTGAAATCGTGGTCGACATCGACTCCAAGCAAGATGCCGGTTTCGATGTAACTATCGTCGATCCTTATGGTAGGCTACTGTCCTACCAACTACTTCTCGGCAATGACGGCGGAGTCGGTACCCGCATGTCTGGACTTGCACAGTCCGCCAACTTCACGAACCACAACGTCCCCTTCCCTATCATCACCTCCATCGGGGTAGACCAAGACGAATGTGCTCCAATGAACAACGGAACTCAGTATGAGTTCAACCCCTACGAGTTCGGCTCCTGGGAGACCGGCGTCAAAGCATTCACACAGACCAAATATCTCGGTAGCAAGTTGAGCAACGGCATGCCAGTGACGCCAAACGAATGCATCACCCACTACGATAACCTAGGTTACGTCCTCGGCACCTCCTCCGACGTCTTCGCCGGCGTTTGCGAAGTAGTCCCCGCGAACATGTCATCCCCGGAGCTAGCCGACCAGCTCGAAGCAATGCTTCCCTCCGCCCACAACTCAACCCTGCAAGACATCTACGCAATCTACCCGAACCCATTCGCCAACTCGAGCGGCTCGCCGAACGTATCCTCGCAGGCCAATCTCCATCTCGTCGACGGCGGTCTCAGCAACCAGAACAACCCGGTCTGGCCATTCATCCAGCCGTACCGCAACGTCAGCGTGCTGGTCGTCAACGACAACTCGGCCGACACGACCGACAACTTCCCCAACGGCACCGAGATCTACAACACCTACCTGCAAGCGCAGGCGAACAATGACCAAGATGCCGCCAATCCCGGACGTCGCTACCTTCGTCGCGCAGGGCCTGAACAAGCGCGCCACGTTCTTCGGTTGCAACGACACCAGCGTCCTGACGATCGTGTACCTGCCTAACGTCAACTACACGTACGCGAGCAACGTGCCGACGAGTCAGCTGGTGTACAGCAAGGACGAGACGGATGGTGTCATTGGCAACGGCAATGCTATTGCGACGCAGAACGGCACGCAGGCATGGCCGGCTTGTTTCGGTTGTGCGGTGTTGATGAAGACTAACACGACGCTGCCGAGTGGCTGTCAGGGGTGTTTCGATACGTACTGCTACAAGGGTTAGAGATTTATTTAGTCTCGTAAGAGTAATGAAAAAAAATGGACAGATGTTTTTGAGTGACGGTCGACTTTTCCCTTTTATGGCACAGTGTCGCTTCATGCGCCTATCTAGTCGTGAGGTAAATACGGTGCATTTATTAGATCTGTATGTGAAGTGGATAATCACAGGTATATCTACATTTGGAGATCCTCTCGCCGAACAAAGCAACGTGTAGCATGAGCCATCAGATCTTTGTGACCAGCCTCGCACGCGCATTATCATACAATACACCTCCCGACTCCTCGCCTTCCGATCTGATATTTTTATCCTTCCCCGCTACCACTCGCTCATCGCTCAGTAAGCATGTTCTTGATACTAGCCCAGTACTTTGGCGTGACCAACTTCTCAATCTCCTCCTTGGTAAGCCACTGCATCTCCTGATCGCCAAAGAGGTTTTTGGTCATATCCGCCTGTCCGGCCATGATTCTAGCCTTCATGAAAAAGACCTTTTCGCCAAGATACTCGACCTCGTTGGCCTCGTCGACGCGCGTCTTGGGCAGGTCGAAGACGTAGTGGCCGACGGGCGCGTTGCCCACGACCCAGGTGTTCATGTTGACGCCCGCTGATTGCACCAGGATACGCTCTGCTGCCTGCGAAAAAAAGACGTTAGTAACTTTCCCTCGTGGCGGTAAAGACACCAGATGGACGGGCGCAGGAAAGAAACTCACACTGTCAAGCGCCTCCTTGCCCTTCAACTCGTCCTCGGGAAACCTCCACCTGCCCTCCCTGTTCCTCAACAGCAGATACAGCGTGCGATCCAACTGACGGTCCAAACTCCTGACATCGGCCATCTCGTCCGCCTGCGTCCGTCGCGGCAGCGGCTGCGGCACTCCGACCTCGGTCCGCTTCTTGACGCCCTCATGAGCCCTCTCCTCTCCCTCCTTGACCTCGGGATTGGCATCGGCGATCAGCGCCTGCGTGACGCTCTCCGTCTCGCTTATCGTGTCGCCGACGAGCAGTTCATCGTCCCAGCCCTCCTTTCCGTAGGCGTTGTAGATGCCGATGTCGCGCGCCGCCGTCAGTCGGGTTTTCGCTTTGCGCTTCCATTCGGCGTCCGCGGGTGTGCCTTTTTTGTAGTAGAAGTAGCGTGTGAAGGGCAGCGCCAGTCGCTCGTTCAGTCGCTTTTGGTAGAGGTAGAAGGCTTTCTCGAAGGGGTGGAGAGGTCGTGTCAGTTGTGGTGGCCGTGAGAGGACGACGCCGGTGCGAATGGCGTAGGCTTGTGCTGGTACCGGGCGGGATGCGGTGGATGCTGGGGGTGCGGCGGTCTTATTCGGAGCGGCCGCTGTTGCAGTTGATGCGTTTCGAACTTGTGTCGTGGGTTGTGAGAGTCGGAAGAGGCATGATGTGCAGATTGAGTCGGCGGACCGGAGTGCTGCTTTCGTTAGATGTGCGATTTTGGGTTGTATAGATGCTGGTCGCATACTCGACTGAGAGGCCAATCGCCTCGCTGATCTCTGTCCTGCGTTCATCTCGATTCCTGTGCTGTAGACGTGGATGCGATAGATGGACAGCCGATGGAAGTCACGATACAGTCCAGAATGGCAGTCCCCGAACATTTTTGGATGTTAGGACGCTAGTCCGAATCAGGCAAACGCTCGTGCTCTTCGCCGAAAAGCTCATCACAACTTCACGCTCTCTCCTTCTCTTCTTCTTTTTCTCCTACGGCATCATTCCTTATCATCAACTGCTCTTGTGCGTTTTGTACTCTGTTCTATGGCAATTTGATCATTTATGCGATGCCGAGACCAATCGTGGCAGTCTTTTCGCTAGCTGTACCCTTAAAACTTTACAGGAGTACCGTTAGATAGTAATTGCACACATCTCGTTCTTCTGCATCTCGTCCTAGTACAGCGCCATGTTTCGAGTCAATGTAGGCAGACTGATAGTTGACTCCGGACGAAGCACAGTACAGTATCGAAGCAACCACAAATTATATACGACAAATTGATGGTTGATCATCGAGGCAAGTCATTGGAGTACCTTACATCCTCAAGTATTTGAAAATACGGGTACTCCTATAGTATAACTATTTCAAGAGGAATAGTAAGGTCTGCTTCCTCCTCAGCATCGTTCTCTCCATCTACCAACCCATCATTTCTGTGTCCCGCTTGAATTGAGGGGTATAGCCCAGGGATGCATAATGTTCCTTCACTGTATCAGAACCAGAAACGCCCGCAATGATGAACTGCACTATTGAGATTGCGAATTCATCTCATCCATCCATTCCTCACGAGGCGTTTGCCATTGCTTGAAGTCGAGAACGAGCTTTATATCTCGTTCACGTAAGCCCTTCGCAAAAGCGCGGTCAATCAGATCGATCGCGTCGTAGTCGTCGTCCGGACACCGCAATTTTTCGCAAAACCTTGGCGCAATAGACTTGACGGACATCTCAGTGATAGAAGCAATGTGGTACAGACTACCTTGATCCGCTCGGATTTTCTGCAGGGGTTCCTCTCTGAAATTTTTGAGAAAAGACAACTTGACACCGTAAAACCTGCCGAATTTGGCGCGATCAACTGGATCAGCCCTTGGCGGAAAGACGAACACCTTGAGCAAGATGCCGTTCATGTAACGGAAGTAATCCTGTGTAGCTTTGATCCAGTCGAAACACCTGGTACAACTGGTCGTGGTCTCCGCGCAGCACAGACGTAGTGGAAGCTCGAATGTGTGGCAGCGGTAAAACACTGGCAGACTTTCTGATCGTACTTGTTGGTTGACCCGGGTCAAAGGAGGTTGTGCAGGAGGCATGTTGTCTTTGCTGAACGTTTTTATCGATCCGTATGATAAATCGGCTGGATCAGAGCGTGTTGCATAGTCATAGATCATGTCTCGCAATTCGCGAGGGAGTCCGAGGAGCGACATGCCGGTCTGTCCTTGCTGATCGACTGAAGCAAGACTCCTGGGTGTGTTGATTTCGATGATCTGTTTGTAGACTGTTGTCGGTAGAACCGATAACGCGATCAGTCGCCAGGCCTTCGATACTTTAGTAGATGTTGCAGGGCCAGAATGTCTTCTTTGGGGTTGCGAAGAATCGAAAAGTAAGGAAATGGGATCGAAGGGCCAAGCTGGGTGGTCGGTCACTCAAGTGCTCTTACCAACGTGACTCGTGAGCATATTTACTCATGTTGAACTTACCTCATGACTGCCAGTAGCGGGACACTTTTCTCCCTCACGCACTTTCGTATCCAACATGTCGGTTGAGAAATTCGATGGCGACATAGCCAGTATTGACCTCCATAAGATATTCGTAATCGATGTCAAAATAGAGCTCTCTGTCGTGCTCAGAAAGTCTCTCAGCAATATTCTCAATGACAAGGTCAATCGCAGTAAGAAGCCACCGTTCTTGCGGAATACATGGAGCCAGGATTCGTGACGGTCGTGTAACGCCAAGTACGTGGAGAGTCTCGGATGAAGCTATAGCTGGTTGATGGCGATGTGTCCTGTTGCGAAACCTGAGCACAATAACTGTTGCTGTCCATCCTGGAATACTGTGTTGGCGAGCACTGCCGTCGCTGCCATCTGCGTCGACCATGAGCATCATGGAACTCATGTGGGATAAGTGGCGTCTATTAAATGTGATCCAATGGAGAAAGCTGCGTACAGATCGCTCGTCGATTATAGGAAGTACGAACTCATTCAGTTCGTAGAATACTGGCAGAGTTTCTGACCTTATCTGTCGGTTGGTACTGGTCCAGACGGGCTGTATAGCGAGCTCAATGTAGGGTGGTACAGACGCCTTTCTGTCTATCCAAAGACGGGACGGCGTGAGGTCGATTGCATAGTGATAGATCATCTCTCGTAGCTCGATGGGGAGTCCGAGAAACGACATAGCGCAGTTTGCGATTGGGAGTCGCTTTAATTAACCTTTACTTCAATCCCAAGCACGCTGCAGTAAGACACAGCCGCATGGTCAAGGTGTCTCTGCCCATAGCGAGCGCATTGTTCGTTGGGTGAGTAGATTGATGGTCTGTTGGAGTGAGAAACTGGGTAGCACTAGAGTGTTGAGTGTCTCACATTGTAAATGGCAACGAGAACGCAAGGCGAGATTACTTCGTGTGGTGGAAAGCCGCAGTGTGCAAGGCAACTGTTGTGCAGTGTGACAGGGCCGATGCAAGTGCTGCTTAAACAACACGAAAGAGAGCAGAAGCGCACGTGACCGATAGAAAAGGCGATTTGAACACACAAAATTTATGCAAAGAATAAAGCAACTATCACAGACAATATTTGGAAGAATACAAGGTGCATTATTGTACATCTAGCTACTCAGCTATTTATTCAGCCAGTCGTAATAAAAGTCATAAAAGGAGCGAACACTGGCTGCTCTTTAATTCATACAACATCGATTGATGCGATTGCTTTTTGTGTCGAGTAAAACGTCTCGATTGCTTGATTGACTTGCAAGGCTTATGAGCGCTTAGCAAGAGGTGATGAAAGCACCGATTGGAGATGGGTTCCAGTCCTCGAAGAAGGTCAAGCTCAAGCTGCCGGAGGCGCTGGCGGCGTAGCTGACGGATTGGCCAGCGGCACATGGGCCGGAGGTGATGACGTAGCTGTGGCCTGGAGCGGCGTTGCTGACGGAGCCAACAGGGGTGACGGAACCAGCGCTGGCGTAGGTGGTAGAGTCGGTGGCCTGGACGGAGCACTCACCGAAAGTCAGGCCGCCGGATCCAGAGGTGGTGAAGGAGGAGGTCTGGAGCTGGCTCTCCTCAGGCCAGAGGAAGACGAGAGAGCACTGCTTGCCGGCGTAAGACTCTGGAATGTCGAACTGGAAGATGGTGCTGTTCTGTCCGTTGATGCTGGCATCGTATTGAGTTCCGTACGAGGTAGATGGAGAGTTCTTGTTGACTGGAACGATGTGGTGAGGAGTCTGGTAAGCACCGCTCTGGAGGGTAGTGGCGCAGGCGGAGCCAGAAGCAGAGGCGGAAGCCTTGGTGGCAGCAGAGGAAGAGGCAGCTGGTGCACTGGCTGGTGCGGTTGGAGCTGGGGCGGAAGAGCTAGCGTGGGCCGAGCTGGCTGGCGCGGATGGAGCTGGAGCAGAGCTGGCTGGTGCAGATGGAGCTGGAGCAGAGGAGCTAGCGTGGACCGAGGTGACTGGAACCACTGGAGCAGATGGAGCTGGGACAGAGGAGCTAGCGTGGACTGAGCTGGCTGGAGCAGATGAAGCTGGAGCGGAGGAGCTAGCGTGGACTGAGCTGGCTGGAGCGGATGGAGCTGGGGCAGAGCTAGCTGGAGCAGAGCTGACTGGTGCCGAAGCTGGAGCGGAAGAAGCTGGAGCAGAGCTGACTGGAACGTAGTGGGTGACTGCGTAGGTGGTGCAGCTGGTGACGTAGGACACGGAGGCAGAGCTGACTGGGGCCACTGGAGCAGAGCTGACTGGGACGACTGGAGCAGAGGAGCTAGCGTGGACTGAGCTGACTGAGCTAACTGAAGCAGATGAAGCAGCAGAGGAGCTAGCGTGGGCAGAGCTGACTGACGCAGAGGAGCTGGCGAGGACCGAGCTGACTGAAGCAGAGGAGCTGGCATGGGCCGAGCTGGCTGAGGCAGACGAGGCTGAAGCAGCTGAAGCAGATGAGCTGGCGTGGGCCGAGCTGGCGGAAGCCGATGAAGCTGGCGCGGACGATGCTGGTGCGGAGCTGGCTGGGGCAGAGGAAGCGGCGCTGCTGCTTACGCATGCACCTCCAGTGCTCAAGGTGATGGACTTGCATCCGCCCTGGCCAGCAGGAGCAGTGGTGTAGATGTTGTACTCGCCTTGGTCATTGACAGGGCAAGCGACGAACTGGGTGGTGCCGTTGTAGGCGACGTTGCCTGAGCCGCTGACGGAGAAGCCAGTAGTTGGGGAGGCACCACTGTCACACTGGAACTGAGTGGTTGGTGGAGTGAGAATGCATCCTCTGCCATTGGCGTCGGTGATACCACCGTTGTTCAGGCAGTAGCGAGCAGGGGTGGCGCTGCTGCTGTCAGCACCGCCAACGCGGTTCTGACCGTCAGAGAGTTGGCTGACGGTGCCAGAAACACCACCGCTGGCAGTGAGGCCGAAGCAGCAGCCGGCATCAGCACGTGGGAGGACTGCGGAGGCCGAGGCGCCTGCAGCAAGAGCGAATGTGGTGAAAGCAGCCTTCATCTTGAAACGGATTGATGAGTAAGAAGCTTTAAGACAGTGATTGAAGATGTAGATGAATAAGAAACGAAAACAGCAGCGACTTGGAGCTCCTTTAGTATTCCATCCTGTTCACCTTTCACAAGCTCTTTCATGAACTTACGGAAGCCATGGAGCTCAACGAACCCTGAGCTCGATAGGAACTCCACACGATCGAGAAGCTCTCTGGGTTCTCGTATCGCCGTTCGCCCATGATGCTCCATCGAGGACCCAGGGATTTGACGCAATAACTGGGGACAAGACCAGGGGGGGTCGAAGGTGGTGCACCAACAATTGCATCGAATGCAGCCCGATGTCATGGTTAGCCATGCTGATCGCCAGGTACCGGGTCAGGAATCAGGTACGTCAGCTCATACAATCGAATTCAGCGTCGATCGTTGAATACGTCTTCGCGGTGCCTGACGGAAGGGCTGCTGCTTTTGTCGAATATGTGGGGGTGTCAAACGGTATTTTTTTCTGGGGCAGAAATATGGGGAAGTCGACGAAGCTCGGCAGGGTAATCCGTCTACCTCATTCAAGGCTTTTGGCATGGTCCTTTTTTCCCTCCCACCATGGGTTTCCACGCATTTTATTGTCTTGAAAGAAATGTGCAAAAGCTGAGCTCGAACATCTCGCAAATCGTAGGCTCAAATTGCCCGCAGCGTCGGTATCAAGATCCCATGATTCTGCCTCCCAAGAGCTCCTCGTGTGACCCGCGGAGCAGCAAACTCAATGGGGTCGTGAACTGTATATCCTGGAACTCGAGCAAGGATCCAACAAACAGCTCATGCATGCTGAAGAATACTCCCGCTTCGTATTGCCGCGAACAGTAACGGTCCAGTAAAAGAAAAAAGGCGGAAAGTCTCGCACAGTTCAGATGTTGCATCATAGCAGGGTTGTAGTGACTAATACGAGCTCGTTTTATGCAAATGCTGCATATTATTCAGTCCCAGGCTACATCTCAAGTGCTCGTGTGAACCACAAAGTATGGTACCTTTGGTCTGCAGACGTCGCAGTCGAATACCATTGGATCACTGCCACCAACATCCAGCCGTAGACGTAGCAGTGCACTTGGTCGTTCTAGATTGAAGCATCCTTGTTTTGCCATCAGGGATTCCAGAGTACGAGAGTCAAAACCGGTCAGGACCAGCATCCACCGAACCACAGCTGAACCCTCAAGCACGAGGTATACCGGTACAGTCGTCACTATTGAATTCAATGCTGTTGGCGAGCTCCGAGGGTAGTTGTACAACCGACGATCAGCGGTGCACAGTAAGTGTAGCTTCATGCAGAACCAACGGTGTACCTGACTGATGTTTCCGTCTTCCACGTTCTGTCTGTCTCATGGCGAGGTGTCGAGCTGCTGGACTGCTATTTCCGATTCCGAGTCCTAGTTCTGTGCTGAGATGAGATCTTTGGCCAACCTAGCTACTTGTGCCTTTTCCACAGGTTTACCGTCGAGTTCCCCTCCAGGCGCCAGCAGACGCTTCATCAGATCACCGGCACTCATCTTCGCGCCAGCACTCTTCATGTCCTCGATCGCCTTGGCGACAATATCTTTGACCTCATCAGCACCCATGGTCTCAACTCCTCCCGCGTACTCGTTTAAGATCGCGATTTGCGAGTCCTCCTTCTCTTGTAGATCGGCTCTGCCAGCGTCCAGAAACTCTTTGCTCGCTTGCTGTGCCGCCGATGTTCGCTTGCGAAGCAGCCCAAGTATCTGCATATCGGTTTTGAGTGGTGTGTTGGTCTTTGCAGCGTTGGCGATCTCGTTTAGTACTCCTCGTACTACACTTAGACGGTTCGTGTCTTTCGACTTCATCGCCGTCTTGAGATCGCCTCGGAGTTTAAGCAGAAGAGGTGGTGCCGGCGGTGGTTCGGTTGAGTACTGGCATCGCAAGCAGACGAATCCATTGCGAGACGCGAAGGGTCTTGGAGCGGCTTTGAGGGCGCGAGATGCGAGAGGGATGGACATCGTGAGTGTTTTGTAGGATCTTCGTTTGTGTTGTGCTTGAAAACGAAGTTTCGCATTGAAAGGAAGTGAAACGAGCCGCGCGCCAAGAACTGTGCTTCGCGTGAAGCTCTCTCCATAGCATGAATCTGTATACTTCTCCAATCTCGAAACTATTTCACCAATTCACCCATCACAGTTCGCAGTGTCGCGCATTTGATCTGTTTTGGCGTTTCTGGGCTTCCATTGCACGTCTATCGACGCATTGTATTCTGGATCACGTGCGACACGATGAAGCAGTCAGGTTGACGCGAAAAAATCACACGGAAGGAAGCTGCCTAAGAGCACTGTCACGAGCAACACTACTACTATTACACATTGCGTTGATCAAGAACAGACAATCATGTCTCTTACCACACACCCTGCGACACCCCAGCGAAAGCTACCCGGCAACTTCATACAAACTCCAGCTCCGGGCAGGACAGCGCAGCCTTCGATCTTCCAATCGAATTCCTCTAGCGCCCTCTCTCTTCCAAAGAACAATGCGCAAATGACCACACCACAAAGCGGTGCTATCGCTGCGGCCCAGAACCCTGCCTCGGGGCAATCAAGTTCGGAACTGACTCCGGTCGCGTTAGCAGCGAAGACTGTGAACGAAACATTGACGGCCGAGGGGAGGTACCCAGAATTGGAGAACTATGTCGGACAGGGATACTCAGCAGACTACGATCTGCCCACAAATGCTGCCTGGTCACCTTTTCAGAAGGTCAAGAACTACGACATTCCCGAGCAGATATTCGAGCAGGCCAACACGTCCCAAGTTTCGACTACCATGGGATTGTTCGCGGAACTTAATCATGCCTACATCATCATCGACAGCTCTTTGTACCTTTGGGACTACACTCATCCAAACCCGGAGCTTATTGGATATGAAGACAACAGTCATGTCATAACGGCCATCAAGCTGATCAAACCAAGAGCCGGCGTCTTGCTACCTTCGATATCGCATGTTCTCGTGGTCGCGACACATGCCGAGATCATCCTCATTGGTGTATCAGCCCAGACCACGCCAGCTGGAAACAAGACCATCCAGCTCTATTCCTTGCGGATGACTGTACCCGTCAAAGGAATAGGCTGTTCGACGATCGAAGCATCCGACAAGACGGGTCGTATATTCTTCGCGGGCGCCGGAAGTGATGATGTTTATGAGTTGACATATCAGCAAGAGGAGCGGTGGTTCAAGAGCAGATGCGACAAAATCAATCATACAAGTAGCGGTTATGGCATGCCAGTCTCAATTCCTTTGTGGAACACACAGAAAGACACGGAGCACATCAAACAAATGGTCGTTGATGATACTCGCGACCTGCTCTATACCCTTTCCTCGAAATCGACCATTCGAGTCTTTCATATGAAGTCGGGCAATGCCCTAACGCTCAGCATCAACCGACCATATTCAGCGTTGCTTGCAAACATTGGACACATGGTCCCTAGGACGGACCTGTTGGCTCCAGGGTCTAGCATTGTATCAATTAATCCAATTCCAGCAACCGAGAGCTCCCGCCTGACGCTACAAGCAAACACTTCGACCGGATGTCGCATTTTCCTCAGCGCGACTTCGAGCTCATATATGAATGCCAACACACCTAGCGCTCCTTCGAGTATGCAGGTACACCACATCAAATTCCCTCCAAAAGACCCGGCTACCCAGATGACCGCCCCTGGAGCTCAGTCTGGTCCACTCGCGCCATACCAGAACGGCACTCCTCAGATCGACACATCTTCACGCTGGCTATGCAACACATCGAGAGGCCTCCGCTTGCCGCCAGGCTACAATGTCTGGATCATCAAGTCACCACAAGACGGTTCCGAGAAGCTCTTCCTCTCAGCGCCAGACGCCGGACGGATCAGGGCACCAAAGGACCCATCTCAGCCGACCAGATACCCGGAGTTTGCTCAATGGCTTCCCGTCGCAGGCGTGACGCAAGATGTTGGTAGGACGACACCTGCCTTCGGTGCATCATCGACTCCAATGGGCTTTGCCAACGAGCTCGTCACGCAATTCGACGCTACCCCGACGGAGATCGCCGTTCTAAGTAGCAATGGTATTCAGACTATCAGACGCAGACGACTCGTGGATGTCTTCGCGGCTGCCGTCAGATACGGTGGTGACAGCGAGGGACGCGAAGGAGAGTTCAAGAAATTCGTTCGTCTTTATGGCCGCACAGAAACCGCTGCTACTGCACTAGCTGTTGCCTGTGGTCAGGGCTCCGACGTCAATTCTGATGCCAGGGTTGCACAAATTACCGAGCCCGAGGTCATCGACTTTGCGCGCGAAGTGTTTATCGCTCACGGTGGAAAGCCAATGCTTAACGAGAACGCCGTGCTGGACAGTACGACTCCGTCCGTGGATAATGTTCGAACCTCACCCCGACACGATGGTATGGCTCTTTATCTGTCTCGCACCATCAAATCCGTTTGGAAAGTGCCAGTGTTGCGAGAATACATCAGCCCAAGTGTTGGTCTACAAGCCATGCCTTCGGTACCATTGTCCAAATTGCAGGAGGTACAGCGATCACTGAACTCGCTCCAAGAGTTCTTGATGAAGCACCGAACATCCATCGAAGGTCTGGCCGGACCAGAAGCTCTTGGTCGCGTTTCAACGAAGCAGGAGGAGATTGCACTTCAAGGCGAGCATCGCGCCATGAACGCGCTTGTTCAACTGATCTCGAGCATCATCGAAGGTATTGCCTTTGTCTTGGTGTTGTTCGATGAGCGTGTTGAGGAGATTCTCATGTCACTGTCCGAGACTTCTCGTGCAAAGGTCAGGGAGCTTACCTTCGAAGGTCTGTTCACGGGGACAGACGGACGCGAGCTTGCAAAAGAACTTGTCAAAGCCATCGTCAACCGCAATATTGCGAACGGCTCAAACGTCGACACGGTTGCTGAAGCTCTTCGAAGGAGATGCGGCAGCTTCTGTAGTGCTGATGACGTTGTGATTTTCAAAGCCCAGGAGCAAGTCAAGCGGGCATCCGAGGCGGGCGCAAACTCGGAGCAAGGGCGTATGCTGCTAAACGAGAGTTTGAGGTTGTTTCAAAAGGTTGCTGGCTCTCTGTCGATGGAGCACTTGCAGTGGGCCGTAGAGCAGTATATTGCTCTACAATTCTTTGCTGGTAAGTGACCAGAGATAACGGAAGTGACCATGGCTAATATCCTTCAGGTGCCATCCAACTCTCATTGAACGTCGCGCTGGAGTCTGATCGTGCGAACCGAGCTTTGTCGTGGTTGCGTGATGATTATCCAGAGAATGATCCTCGCAAATCCGCGTTTGAAAGCCGCAAGCGCTGCTATGACTTGGTGTTTGCCACAATCCAGTCCGTCGACCAAGCTGCACAACAGGCGCCCGAAATGCTGGACGGACAATACACCCAAATCGCAAAACGCAAGGCTGAAGCCTACGATATCATCAACAGTTCCGAAGACGAGGTGTTCCAGAACAGCCTCTTCGATTGGTACATGCAGCAAGGATGGAGCGAGCGATTGTTCGAGATCAGCTCTCCGTTTGTGGTTAGCTACCTGCGAAGGCGAATGGACAAGGATCCAGTTCATGCTGATCAGTTATGGCGATACTACGCTCACCATGGAAGTCATCTTGAGGCGGCTTCGGTGCAGCTGCTTCTGGCCAAGAGTGGTTTCGATCTCAATCTGGAATCTCGCATCACCTATCTCAGTCGAGCCAAGACCAGTGCTTCAGTCCGCAGCACTGCTTTGATCGATTCAAGACAATCACGTCAACAGCTCCTGCGCGAGATCACAGATCTGCTTGACGTTGCCAATATTCAGGATGACATTCTTCAGCGTATGAAATCAGACGATCGTCTCAAAGAACCAAGACGATCACAAGTACTTCAGCATCTCGATGGAGAAATCCTCGAGATTGGTGAGCTTTTCAATCAGTATGCGGACCAGGCAGGATACTACGACATCTGCATCACGATTTACCAAGTGGCAGATCATCGCAACCCATCGGACATCCAAAGCACATGGCAAGCACTGATTGAGCAAACACATCAAGAAGCAGAGCAACAGAAGGAGTCATTGCCGTACGAGGCAGTGTCGCTCAAGGTGAGGTATCTCGGATCTCGACTGAGACTCGCAGATGCGACGTTCCCTGTACCACTGCTCTTGCCTTTGCTCGAGCGGTATGCGCTAGAATATCAAAGAGGAGTCGGACCAGCAACATGGGTACTCGACCTCTTCCTCGACCTCGAAGTTCCTCACGAGACACTGTTACCCGTGTTGGAGCAGCTGTACTACGCAAATGAGCAGCCATTCCAGGGCAAAAACCGAAGAGTGCTGGCTGGCGATCTGGTATACCTTCTCACGCGATGGTTCTCAAGCAGTGAGCGCAACGGCGAGAGAGTTCCATATGGCAGCGAGGAGAATCTTGCTGGTGTGGAGGAGATGCTGGCAGGTTTGATTCGGTCGGGAGACCTGGAAAGCGGACGTAGAGAGGAGGCGGAAATGCTGCGATCAAGAATCGCTCAGGCGATGAGATAGAGGAGTCGCTATTAGAGTAATGGCAATTGCATAAAAGTACGCCGTGGTTTCTAGCGTTGTAGGCCGTCTTTTGAGCGAATCAAATATTGTGAGCAAGGGCTTTCTCCCCGTCTTGCACATTTACACAGGCCATTTTCTGTGATAACCACGATATCATATGTCCACGTAACAGCTCGACACCTTCCTTCGTCCAGCAGTACAGGTTAAATGATCTTTATACCCATAAACCCACAACAATCAAAACAACATTTGGCACTACCTGTACCCCAATCAACCGCAACCGCAGTTTACACCACCTTAACGCAATGCCTGTACGAAGTCCAAACCTTCCGTTCTCGATAGGCACCGACATCACTTCGATCAGCCGCTTTAGTCACTACTTCAACGATGTCTCGGGAGTCAACAATATGCAGACAAATAAGCTCTTACGCTTCTTCGACAAGATCTTTACGGCACCTGAACAGCAGCTCTTTTGGCATAGATATCAAGGTCTTGAGGGTCTGCAGGGATACTCACGAGCTAGAGTAGACGCCGCACAGTATCTGGCAGGCCGGTTGGTACAGTCCTGACGAATGTAGGGACGCAAGCTGACACACTTCAACAGCTGGGCGGCGAAGGAGGCGATCATCAAAGCTTGGAAGACCAGGAGACTACTTATGCAGGACATTGAGATATATGCGCGTGAACGACAAGCACCGCTTGCAATTGTCCTGGATGAACGGCGATCACGGCCGTTTGATACCATGGAGAAGAAACCAGAAGAGCGACAAGCGCGCCGCCTCCTCAGGGAATGGACGGAGTCGAATATTCTCAAGGAAGTGCGTCGCGTCGACTTGAGTGAGGGAGGTCATAAAACAAGTAAGATTGGACATCGAGCTAAACCACCCCAGTCTGAGCTCGCCTCGCACGAAGAGAACGGACCCGACGAAAGAGAATTCGACCGTACGATACCAATTCCTGAGGATACTAATGGCGAAGAAGTGCCTATATCAATAAGTCACGACGGTGACGTCTGCATTGCCATTGCCATGGCCATGGCCATTGTTCCTCCCGCGCACGAGAGTGCACTCAGTCATTGACGCACGCCATTTTCGGTATGAGGTAGCAGCTCATGGAGATCGCAGAGTTGATAACGAAGTCTGATACCAAGACGTGGATATACGACCAACATGCTCTTCAGCCAAGAACCAACACAAGGCGAGGCCACAGCCTACGTGTACTGCCGGGCCACACTCCCCGTGAAACCATAGCCAAACCCTGGCATGTTACGTTACCGTGCCATAGCACATCATACAGAACCTTCGCATGTATGATGCCATTTGCAGATGTACCTCTCAACCAACACCGCATTGCTGCCGAAGCTACGGTGTTTTGATGCCGGTCCTGAGGTAACACCCGGAGTTTTGGCAAGGAAACCCACGATCATTGCCGGTGGCTTCGCGGAGGTGGGACCGAGATTGCAATCTGCCCGCAACAGATTGGGCAAAAGTGGTTAAATTTGGCAAAAGATTTCGGGCCTTCGCTGACGGAGCCGGGCCGATGAGATGCTGGAAAGTGGTCGAGCGCCAAGGAAGATAGGTCGTGCCTTCTTCTGCGCAGTCGTTTTCATGTGAACTGCGCCCGCCGCAATGGTTAGAAAGGGTCTCGGCCAAGCCAGCGAACCTTCTACGTTAGACGCCTTCATCAAGCCATTTCCACTAATCTACCAATTTTGATCTTCCGCCAAACGGTTCACGACCTCAATACGCCAGACCTGTCAGGCTCCCGCTGCCACCCGCCGTCCGTTATTTGCCCGTAATGCCCGCAATGCCCCTCGTGGCATGGTTTATTCGCTAGATCAGACAATCTGCTGAGCACCTGTTGATTGCATCCTCTCCTCCTTACTACAACAACCAAGCGCTGCACACCATGGGCTCCTGAAAGACGCTCACTTTCTGCTCACCGCCGTGCAAGATGACCTGAACTGACTGCCACTGGACCGACCACCACATCAAACCTTATACCGTCGTCACACTCAAATACCGTGTGAGCGCATACCACACCGTAAAGCGGGGTGTCAGACAACAACCGAAGAAATGGACCACACTGCTGCTCCCGCTTTACCGCCCAAGGCACCGAACCCTTCGACTGATGCTGTTCGCCCTCACGTCGGTGCCGACCACCAGACCATCCTTTCTGATGAGCCTCTCACCATCCGTGATGAAGAATGGGACATCTACTCCGTCTCGGGCCTAGCAGCCGTCAAGATGCTTGCAGAAGCCATGCAGACCATGTCCGACTTCATGGGCGACATTCCACCCACACCTCCAGCTTCTCGACCAACGACACCGAAGAAGCGCGAGCCCGTCACCACCCCACCGTGTTACAACCCACAAGGTTTCCCTCTATCACCTGTGTCGCCCGTATCCCCGGCCTCAACTCATGGATCCTCGATCGTTCCCGTCTCTATGCCGTCTCCCGAGGCTCACCGTGACGAGCCAACAGTACCAGACGTCCAAGTCGACGCCGACCTCGAAAGCATTACCTTTCAGCGCGCCATCATCTCGCGTCGCTTCTTCCTGAAGACTGTACCACCCTTCAGCCTGACCGACTACCTCCTCCGTATCCACAAATTCTGCCCCCACAGTCCCGGCGTATACCTTGCCGCAGCGAGCTACATACAGCGCCTCGCCCTCGCCGACATGCTCGTCCCAGCCACCTCCAAAACCGTCCACCGTCTCGCTCTGGCAGCGATTCGAATCGCGAGCAAAGTCCTGGAAGACAACAAATGGGCGCAAGAACGCTTTGCAAAAGTCGGAGGCATAAGCAATAAAGAGCTGTACCGTCTGGAGATCAGTTTGTGCTATCTCTTGGACTTCAACCTCTTCGTGTCACCCGAGGCAATGAAGAAGAGTATGTTCCTACTACAGCAAGCCGCGAGGCAGAGCAGGAATGTCAAGAGAAGGCTAAGTGATGGGTTCAAGATGAAATTATCTTTCCGGCCCAAGATGACAGAGTTGACAGCGGCGCAGTAATTTACAGCCGTGTCAGACTTGTACTCCTTTTGACGGTCCTCATGCTTTCTGTAGGCTTCAGAGCATGACTTGTTTTCGAGCGAGGCGTTTGTTGGCGTACTACATCCTTTATTTCATGACTACTTAATTCACGAAAATAACCACTCATACCCTCTTCTCCTTGTTTGGTGCTTTCACTCGTCTCCTTTCCTCCTTCGCCTGTCTCCTTTCCTCCTTCGCCTGTCTCCTTTCCTCCTTCGCCTGTCTCCTGTCCTCCTTGCGGTTAGACGTCTCCAAGCAACCAATGTTGTTGCCGACCATGTAACCTCTTATCGCCCTCTTCGGAATACATTCTATGCACAGACACTCCGTCCAGAGGGAGCCTTTCTGATGGTCTGCATTGAATTCGCTCTCATTCTCCATGGATGCAGTTGTCCTGTCTGCAGTGGTCATCTCGTCAACTGGCTCGGCAGTCAAAGCCTGCTCCGTGGTATCGGGCTTCTCTGAAACAGTCGCCTCGTTCTTGGCGGATTCCTCTGCAGTCTCAGGAACCTCCGCAGCCCCCTCTTCGGCGAGGGCTTCCTCCGCAGCGACGGCCTCGTTCGCTGTTGGCTTTTTCTGGTATGCAGCCCGGTGATAGAATGCACGTCGCAAGTTGCGAACATGCCCGGCCGGAGTCATGGCGATCTCAAAAGGCTCGAGATTGGCGCCATCCCGACCGAGTTCGTCGACGATCATCTCGAAAAGTTCGAGTGGTAAAGCACCCAAGTGGGTGTTGTCTCTGGCCGCCAAGAGGGCTTTCACTCTGCGCTTGAACTCGCCGCGGTTCGGGACTGTGAGATGGCGGGAGAGTATCTGGTTTAGGATGCTTGTCTCTGGAGCGAAAGATTGCATGTTGCTGGATTTGGCAGTTGTCATTTTGGGATGATCTAAAAATGAAGAGGATGTTTGTAGAAGAGGATGTTTGTCATGAATACAAGGAACATCCTCGTGTGTTTATATATCTACATCAGCGCAGCGATATGAGCTCGCATGAGCATGTTCTCCCAAAACACCACCTAGATGCACAAAACATGTACTTATATGCACCTTGATGCACCATCCGCACTACGTCGCAGGCAATATCCCTCGAACTATCTTGCGCCCTCTCCAAACAACATATTGCGCAAGAAACCACCTATATCTACCTTGATGAACCTATATGCACAACACGCTACCTCGCAGGCAACATGCCCTCGAACTGTCCTGCGCCATCAACAGGGGGTATCCAAGCCATGCGCTGCGCAGTATAGATTTCCACGCCCGGCTTACTTTGACTCAACAAGGCGTAATCATCAAGGACACCAGCTCTGACGACGACTTGCTCGAGCCCGCCACTCGCAGACGCCGCTCCGCCATAGAGGGGACTGCCTGTTCTATATCAGTAAAGTGCCTTATTCACCAAGGTGCATAATATCTCCAGTTACACAATATCTACGTAAAGGGGGGGTGAGAATAGTAGAGAGGAAGTACCGGTAACGTACCGCAGTCTCCACAGAAGTAGTTCTTGATGCTGGTGCCGCTGTCTGCTGTCTTGGCGATCTCGCGCGGTGAGCCGGTCACGGTCAGTGATGAGAACGGGATCACGTAGTTTAGACTGTATGGCGACCCTGTCAGTTTGCGGCAGTCGGTGCAGTGGCAGACGGCCTGTGAGAATGTCTTGTTAGTATGCAAAGATGAAGGTATAGGAGATGGGATGTGGGAGGAATTGGGTTGGATGGATAGGACGGGAAATGGAGGATATCGAGGATGTGAATGATGAAGTGAAGTAGGAGGTACGATGGGTGGGAGCGCGCAAGGGGATGTGTATGCAGATGTCGTAGGAGTCATGAGGTGGGGAGGAGAGTTACGAACTACTGTAGGCGAGTCGCCGCTGTACTCGAGCGTGACCTTGCGACAGAAACAACTGCCGCTGAGCATCTTTATGCAGGGTCGCGCTATGTGGCGCTGTAGCGGGCGTAGGAAGTGTTGTAGTGTGACCTTTGGGGTGTGATGTCTCTCCAAGTCTATTGTACGGTAACAAGGACGTTGAAGACAGCTGCTGGAAAGTGTTCCTGTGGGTTCTCCTGAATTGTATCATATAATGCTATACCATGCGATAGCGCACCTGGAAAAGCAACGTTTCTCGGACATAACGGAGCATTACGATTTGATAGGCAACAACTTTCGGACCTTAATCTACTCTGCTCCTGGACGTTGAACGGTGAATGCCCTTTGGGTCAGGAGCATGGAAAGAGTAATGGCATGATGGTTACATACGAATTCCACGTCACAGAGATAATGTTGAGACTCCTCGGTAACCCACCAGTACCCTCCAACCATATTATCAGACACGGTAATCCTACAGACCTACCTTCTACTTCTCCATAGCGCCGATCTCAACGTGGCGAAGAGTAACCGAAAGCTTAGTAAACCCCGTATCCAGTGACTTGTTGATGACCTTCTCGATCTCACCCAGCCAGAGCATATTAACCTGCTTTTCGTTTCCGACACCAAGAAGGGTGACAAGTTTTCCCCTGATTGCAGAGGCCGAAACAACAGCTCTCCTCGTCTCTCGCGCCAAATGTATCAACACTTCGGATGCGTAAATGATACGTAGACCGAGGACGAAGATATCTGGCTTCCGAGTCCAGCCCAGTGGGCCATCGTGACTTTGTCGCGTCCGGGAGATGAGAGCGTCAAGACCTGACGTCGTGAGGTCTGATAGTTCCTTGATTGTGGCGTCGTCGAATGCTGCTGCAGAGAGACTTGAGAGGACAACGGACCATGTTTTGGCTTCGCGTGCTGGATCGATGAACAGATTCTGCTTCTCTTCGGCAAAGAGAGCGCTGTCTTGACCTTGCGATCCGGACAAGAGGCCCGAGATGAGGGCAGTGTCTGCGAGGAGTCGGCGGGCACCGCTGCGCGCGAGGTGGCTGCTGGTCTTGTAGCGATGAGCAAGTGAGGCCGCAATTCGTGATCCTGCTACGAGAGGTACCATGTCTGTCTTCTGCCTTGAACCAGTGTCGAGTAAAAGACTCGCGGTATATGCCGCAATATCGCGTACGTCGTCGTCGTCATCGTTAGTCAAGTCGTAGACGATCAAGAGAGTTTCAACCACTGTATCAGATTGGCCAACAGTGAGGTTGGACATTTGGCCCCGAACAAAGTGGTGAACAGCCTGTGCGGCTGCCATGCGGGTGTCGAAAGGCCTGTCATCTTTGACTGCATTTTGAAGTGTGTTGACAAAAACGGAGAAAGACTTTTGAGTTTTCTCAGTACCAAAGTCCGCTTTTGCGAGTAAAGCTCCTGAGAGGATCATGGCTGTATCTTGGGAGAGTGGTGACTGCCCAGTCTGCACCAGGTCGAGGTTACTGATTTGCGTAATATCTTGGTCACTCAACTCAGACGAATGGATCATCGAGAGCAGCAGGGCCTGAGCGGCATCATGTGTTTTAGAAGTCCAGAGACTGTCTGTTGGCTTACTGTGCGTCAATGTCAGGCATGCAAGGTTTGCCAAAGCACTGACATCCAGCTGGCTGCTCGCTTCGGCATGCTGTATCTTCCCGAAGACGCCGACAACAGCTTCGATGAAAGCATCTGCATCTCGTGTAGCCAAAGCTAAGAGCGCTTGGACGGCTTCTTCGTCCAGTTTCGTTTGACAGATCAGGTTCTGTGCCAAATCTCGTCGAAGCAACGCTGCCGCCGGCCACGAAGCGCTGTCGTACTCGCAGGAGAAAAGACTGTGCAACTCTTTCGAAGCATGGAAAGCACTGTTTGATAATTTCGAGACCATCGTGAGGAGTTCGACATAAGCAGACCGCGTGAATGGGCAGATATTCTCGTCATATAGTCTGCGTTTATTCAGGACTAGAGTCTCCTGTATTTCCGATGACGCCTCTCCATTGGTAGTCAGTCTTCGCAAGACGTACTTTGCGCACAGTAAAGCACCATGTAAAGTGTTCTGATTGCTCAAGGGCGTTTCGAGGAGTTCCGCGAATGTTATCAACAGCTCTTCCGAAGGAGATAGCATGGTATACGTGCGCGCGGCTTTGTCCCTCACGTGCCAGTGAGGACTTGATATAAGACGGAAGACCGCGTCTTGTACTTCACGCAACCTGTTGAGGGACGACGGTGCCCTTTGTAAGATCTGGAGTGCCGGAAATACGCCCTCGGCTACCGCAGATGCTGGACCTTGATGAGCGGTCGAGTCTGACAGCAGCCGAAGGACAATGTCCATAAGGTTCGGGACCTTGTTTAGAGAGATCTGAGATGTGGGTGGTACTTCGTCGTTGATATAAGAATCGTTGGTTCCGAGTAAGCGATCCAGCAGTGCGCGAAAAAGCATCAACCCGGAATTGCGTATGCCCCATGCTGAAGACGACAGACACTCTCCAGCCAGCTCAAGCGTGGGTGATATGTATGCTTCTGATTTCTCTCCAAGTCGAGAATTCTTGAAGATGTCTTTAAGACAATTCAGAGCATGTACCTGTGTTAACGACTCTGATTGCCCACCTTCTTTGTCCAAGGGCTTTCGAGACTGCCCGGTGAGATCTTGAATGGCTTGGTCGAATAAGGTACCCCTCGGGTCTGCTGACAGGACACCAACAATGAGAGATGGGAGACCTGCAGATCTCCGAGTATTGATCGTCTCGGTGCTGCAGATGATTGACAAAGCTCGGTTGTACCAGTCTTGTACCGCATTCTGTGAGCCGTCGGTGTTGGCACAACGGACACAGCATGCTATAAATGTCTGCGCGATGGTAGAGAAAGCACCACGATGGCGAAGTTCGACGAGCTGTACAAAACACAAGTTACCAAGAGTTCGTAGCTCGTTTGGGGACATCAGCGATGATGCCTCGATCGAAACTGGACATTTGGTGACCAGTGCTCTGATAAGAAGACCAGTTTCTTTCAGCGCTCGCCATGAATAGCTGAGAACATCTTTAGTAGTCAAAGTCGCATCGTCGTCTTCGAGATCTTCTGGCATAAACCCTTCTGGTGCATCATTACAGAGAATGTGGTGAACATCCTTCCAAGCTCGCTCCATGCCATTGTGCAATCTCTTGAAGATGGATTGCCAGCCTGAAACGTTTTCGGCCTCTTGGATAAGGGTGTACAGATCTGGTCGGTCGAGGATGTATCTGATACTCGACAATACTCCATGAAGGGGATGATTTGTGACAGCCTTTGCACTATCGGTCTCGAGTAAAGACAAGATGTTTTCGACCTGGCTCACGAGGTGGTCGACAATGCCGTATCGGGAGCAGAACCATGACCGTGAGTCCGCTGTGTCTGCTCGTGCTTGGTCGAAAAGAATTGCGTATAAATGTGCCACACCATCAGCCTGGTCCGCTCTCCCGCTTCGCTTCGATAGTTCTTTAGCAGCGTCTAACACAGGAATGAGATCATTGTGGTCATCTCCTATATCTTGCGGCTTTTGGAGTGCGGATCCTGACAGCCTGAGGATGGAAGCTGCGGTGGCTCGCACGTCATCGAATGGATCAAGCAAGAGATCCAACAAGATGTCCCGGGTTTTGGCAGACACGACCAAGAAATCGGTGGGCCAAACAGCATGACCCACTGCTGATTTAGACCAATATGCCTGAGAGACAGTCCGATCGATACCAGACTTTTGGACGAGCTCCAAGCACTTGAGTGCGGAAATGTGGCGCTGGTAACTCGCACACGGCCTTAATTCCATGCGCAAAAACGACACGTACCATTTTAGGTAATCTATATGTGTGGAAAGTGTGGTATCCTGGGCTTTGGTCCTTGATACTACTGCTGTTACAGCCCTCAAACGATCGATAAGCCTCTGTGTGATACCAAAGAGCTCACTTCTGAAATTGGCATCTGTGTCTGAGTGAAGTGCAGGCAATGCTTGTTTCAGAGCGACAAATGTACCCTTTGTCAATGGCTTGGTCGTTGTCGGCGATGTCAAAAGAAGATTCAGAGCAGCTATTCTGATGGCCCTCGAATGGCGATGTAGCAATCGGGCAAGTAGTTTTGTGGGCAGATGCAGGCGAGAGGTGTCCTCCTCTATCTTGCATCCTGAGAAGACGTCGTCCAGGATTACCCAGGACAAATTGTTCCCGACGAGCAACGCAGAGTGAAGAGTCTCTTCATAGAATTCTGATTCCATGAGGTCTGATCTTGTTTGGGACGCAGTGGATCTAAAGTTCGGTTCCAGAGCGTGTTGAAAACCTAGCAAGTTGAGGAAGGCTACGTAGTCGGTAAAGCTCTCCGAAAAGAGTGCCGGAAGAAGATAGTGCCGGTAGTTCTCGATGGAGGAAGGATGAGCCTTGATATGTGACAAAACCGGCTCGGCCCAAATCAGCTCCCGTGAAGTCCCCTCTGATTGTGATTTTGAGCTGGTTGGGTTGGCTAGGTACGCGATGAGGGGCGCAATGGAAGAGGCAAGTTCATCATTGTCAACCCATTGTAGCAGGTCCTTGACGGCGGCTTTTGCTGCACTCCGGTCGTCGGATATATCTCGGTCCCCTAACGAAGTCGTCGAAAGGTAAGAAGTGAGGTCTCGTGTAGACAGAGCACCTTTCGATAGGAGATGCGTCAAAGCAAGAATGGCCGACTTGACAGCGAAGTTTGATCTGGAAACGGAAGGAAACACGACAGACAACCAGTTCAATATCTCTGGCTTTGTCTCACGAACGCTCGGTGAATCCTGATAGGTACAAAAGATCGAGGTAAGACAACTTAACAGCTGCCTCATGGGCTTCGGCTTACAGTCTTTATATCGAAGAAGAAAGACCTCCAAAGCAGCAAGCCATATCCGTTTCGTCCATAGTAGGTCGTGAGCTGGTCGACATGACGAGTCGCTGCATCGAAGCAGAAGAGTGGAAAGGAGATTGCAAGCAGCTGAGCGGTGGGGGATGCTGACCTTTGTGGTTTTCGCAGTGTATAAGAGAGATGAAAAGAAAGAATCGAGCTTACTGATGGTTTGTCAGTACGGAGAAGACGAAAGATTGAGATGCTGTATGCCCACAGACCATTGTGTCCAAGTGCATCGTTCGTCCTTACTTTACGTCGACATCTGAGTCGTTTGCCGGGATGAGGTTGCTTGCATTCTTTGCCCGATCTCGAATTTGAGCTTCAGACAGCAGCTCCTGGTTTGAGTGGTACTCCGGCATATTCACAGGCATTTCCAGCTTGTGTCCGGTTTCAGAATGACAGACCTTTGAAGCTGTGATCATAAATTTTTCTTCTGCTGTAGAGCTGAATTTTCGTGCGCCGATTGAAAGACTGGGTTCGTATCTTGAACCATTGACATCGACAGCGCTGATGATTAATCTCTCATGTCAAACATATCGTAGTCACTGCGAGCTCCTCGCATATACCATTCTGGAAGATGGTGGTTTATTGAAGGATAATTGAGGCTCCCCGTCGTGTATTGCACGCAGTTCATGAGCGGCGGACGTCATTCGGAAATTTCCGCGGTCGGTCATGATTGACAGGGAAAGAAGTTGACTTTGCAGAATTTCGACCCGTCAGCGACACCTAGAATCCGTCATCCACGGACGCGTTCACATCCACTCTTTCTTTAATTTATCAGTCTTCAGTCCGGCACATAGCCTCAGCTCAACATCATGTCTTTCTGGGAGAGTTTGACCGGGCGCAGGAACCAGCAACAGTCGCAAGCAGCAAGCTCGGAAACAGTCAGAGATACCGCGCCGGGCACAACCTTCCAATCTTCACCTTCATCCTCGCAATATACCCCAGAAGCTACTGATGTCTCTTCATTCTTGAACCAACCTGGCGCTTTCGACCCAGCGACACTTCATCCACTGGCTGGGTTGAACCAGGACACTCTCGACTACCTTTCCCTCGATGACTCCAACCTCTCGTCACTGCCAGGTTCGCGATCCGCGCTACCTTCAAGAGGATGGTCTGATGATCTTTGTTACGGTACTGGTACAACATATCTGGCCGGCTTGGTAACAGGAGGAGCATGGGGTCTCGCAGAAGGCTTGAACAGAGTACCTGCCGACTCGCCGCCTAAGCTTCGCCTCAACGCTGCGCTGAACGCCATCACTCGACGAGGTCCATTCCTGGGCAACTCAGCCGGTGTGCTGGCTATGGTGTACAATGGTTTCAACTCTACGTTGGGCTACTACCGTGGCCAGCACGACTCGCTAAACAGCATTGTCGCCGGTTTTATGAGCGGTGCCATCTTCAAGAGCACAAGAGGACCACAGCAGATGCTGATCTCTGGCGGTCTCGTGGCTACTGTCGCTGGTGTCTGGGGCGTGAGTCTTGTCTTAACTCCCTCTATCCAATAAATCACTGACAATCACTAGGTCTCGCGCCATCTCCTGTTTGGTGAAAGCTAGAGAAATCACCCCTCCTCTTTTGCTTCTTGTCGACTTGTCATTTTAGCGATTATCTGGAAAGGATGGGAATATCTGTTGGCGGCCTGTCATCGGCGGATAAAGACGACGCATTGCGAAGGCGCTGGGCGAAATAATGAAACACTTTCTCCCCTCCTCACTTGGAAGGATTTGTCTCTGTACAATATACTGTTGGTAGATGAGAAAGATGAGCTGGTCTGGAAGACGGTGAAGAGGATGAACATTGATATCTTGTTGTAGGTATGCTCACCGAAAAGAACAAATCCATAAGTGAGACTTCGAACCGAGAAAACAGAGCTAAGTATAATACCATCTTTCCCCCTTTGCTACAAAGGTGATCACAGATAAGTATACCTCCACCAGAGTCTCTGAAAAGATTTCGCCTGCACACGCGGTTTGCTATGTTTGCCTGGGCTGTTGTGGGCCGAGTTTCTGTACAATGTTTGAAGCGCGCGTTTTCACAATATCACAAAAACAGCACAAGGAAGAACATCCGCTTTATCATGCTAGACTTGGTTCCAAGTCTGCGCTGCTCCCAGAAGTGATGGAATTCATATCATTTCGATGTCATCTGTCTTGCGTTGTTTTGCAGTATCACTTTGTCCTTGACTTGCGACGCGTCACATGATTGCTCAAACCCCGTCGCGATTGCTGTCTCCCGCACCATTGCACAGAGCGCTCCGTTACCACTTCCATATCGTGCTCTGCCTTCAATGGAACTCGCTCCTCGTAATCGCCGAAGGTTAGGTGGTGGAGTCGAATCGACCTCAGCGTGCAGTCATGCCTGGAAAAAATGCCTGAAAATCACCTTGATGTTTACTGAGAATTATCTCACAGAAACTTCATTGGCTTTTTACTGGCTGTCGACCGCCAAACACGACAGTCACCTGATGTATCGGAAAAGTTTTCCAGATGCCAGGCCTATTATAAGAAGGGCGTCCTCCCTGCCAGAATCCTTCAATCCTCGAATGCTTCGTCGTCATCAAACCTGCTAGTCTCCAGTCATAACCATCCAGATTCTATAACTCATTGGACGCTTCTTATTGTGAGTATGCTCAGTATGCTGTCGGGGTACTGAGAGAAGATCTGACGATTGTCTAGTGACCACAACCGAATGTACGAGACAGTCACCAAGCAGTCCTCCAACTCGGCGACGACCACCGTCGTCATGGATCCTATCACGGGTATGGCGTACGAGCCCATCGAAGAACGTCTGGTGGCATATATTCATGCCCGCGATCCGGAACATTTCAGACATTCAATCGCTGGTATGCTGTGGTTCATAAAAAGCAACCTCACACCACCAGACCTATCCGTCTCGCCCTCCTTACCGGGCGATCATCTGTTCAACCTCGATTTTCCAAAAGCAAAGGTTAGAGCCACCTTCACATACGTCTACAGGAGATGGGCGGCGACCAGTCCGGACGCCCTTCGACTACGTCGCGACTTCTCGATCCAAGGTCGAGATGAACTTTCCCAAGAAGGGAAGCTCGCCATATACTGCGCAAAAGGACACTCTATTCACCATGCCAGCCGGCAACAGATAATGGAAACTGTACAAGACAAGCTACACCCCAAAGAGGAGAAACCCTTGAGCATAGAGCAAATCAAATCACTTAACAAGCTCTTGCAAGATTTGCCCCCTCTGTCATCGACTGAAATCTACCTCCCGATACACAACATGATAAAATCCTGTCATTGTCCGCTACTCGTCGATCCACACGTAGATCCCGACAACCCAAATTTCTGGGAGGAGGTATTCGCTATCCAAAATAGGGATGCGGGAATAGTCAGTATGTACGATCCTACCTCATGGTAAGATCTCTGTACAAAATACCACTATATGCCACCAATCTTATCAAGGAACACGAAAGTCCCGTAGCACACAACGCGCCTTCCCTAAGCATACTCTCCCCTCATCTCACTAATCGCATTCCTCATCCTAACAGCACTCATCCTCTCAAACCGGTCGACTCTCATGACGAACGTGCCCCTTCCACCAGTGATACTCCTCAGATGCTTCAGATACCCCACCATCTCCTTCAGCGGCACTCTCGCCTCGATGACACGTAGGCCATTCACGCTACCACCGCCCTCGAGGCCTTGCCCACCGCTGGCAGCGAACGGATCCGCGGGCGCATAGATGCGTTTGGGATCAATAGGCGCTTCCTCTTCGGTCGCCGCATCAGAGGCGTCGTCTTCGCCGCCCAGGGAGACGATGCTGCCGCCCCGTGCGGACGAGATGTCGTGCACCACGTCGCCGAGCGAGTCTTCGGATGTCGTGATCGTGACTGCCATCACGGGCTCCATCAGAACGGTGCCAGATGTTGCGTCGGCGGAGGAGCGCAGCGCGGACTGCACTGCCATTCGCGTTGCGGAAGAAATGGCGGATGGCGTGGTGGAGGTGAAGAGGTGCCGAGGTGGGTTGAATTCGACGGTCACGGCCGTGCTGTGGATGGCGTAGTTGTGGCTTGGACCGCGGGCGAGGGCTGCGGATACACCGGTCTGGATTGCGGCGCGCAGGGTGCGCATTGTTAGTGTTGGTGGGAGCGAAGGGCCTTCGGGATCGCTGGATGAGCCATCGCCGTTGAGGTTGGGAGTCAGAATCGTCAGGTGGTTGTTGTCGCTCAATTCGATGGAGGTCTCGGGATCGTGGCCAATGTCTCGAGCATCGTCGAGGGGTGCTACACTGGCGATGCTGCCGGCTTTGGATGCTTTACCTGCCACTTCGCGGTCGAAGATCGCTTCTGTTGATTCCGAGGCACCGGTGACTACTTCTCGGTAGCCAATCTGGATGGCTCCAATCCTGGCTTTGGCTTTGAGGTCGTCAATGAGACGGTCTCTTGCAATTTCGAGATGGAGCTCGCCCATGCCGGCCAAGTGGGTTTGTCCACTTTCCGGATCTTGCGTGACGTTGAGACTTGGATCTTCTCTGAGGAGTAATGACAATGCTTCTGAAAGGTTCTTCTCTTCCTTCAGGCTGTTGGGCTCGACACTGGTGAAGAAGACAGGAGGCGGGACTGCAATTGGCCGTAGCTGGAGACTGTTAATTGGCGCTGGCGGACCAACTCTAGGATTGGCTCCCGTGTATACAATCAATGTATCACCAGTTCTCGCATGCTTTAATCCAGTGATGACACCAATCTGTCCTGCTGCAATCTCGTTTACCTCCACGGCGTCATTCGCATACATCTTTAGCAATCGAGGTGCCGGCTCGGTGACACCAAGGTTCGTATTGTAGAGCATGGCATTGCGGTTAAGGGTTCCGGAATACACCCGCAGGTATACCAGAACACCCCGTTTTGGGTCAGTTACGACCTTGAACGCCAATGCGCAGGCTTCCAGACTCTTGATGCCATGTGCTACTTTGCCGGAAACGGTCTTTCCTTTCGGCGCAGAGGCCTTCAGCGCTGCTTGGATATCAAATTGTCCAGCAAGTAGCTTGTTGAGACCCGTGGTTTCCTTTCCAATCTTTGCTTCTGGATCTGGTCTCTCGTCTGGCCGCGGTAGTAGATTGACTACAGCGTCAAGTAGAGGCTGAACACCCACATTGCGGAAGCTTGCGCCAGAAAAGACAGGTGCGATCTTCTGCGGCGTCATCATAGTCACCCTTCTCAGACTTGCCATGATGTCGTGCTGCGAGATTGCCAGATGGTCACCATCGCACTCGAGAAAGCTTTCGACCAAATGATCATCATGCTCACTGAGTACGTCGATCAGAGCAATGCGAGCATCTTTCAGGCTCTTTGCAAACACTGGATGTTGTGCTACCAAGTCCTCAAGGGCCCACATCTGCGCCTGCTTGCCATCACCACCGTCCTCGTATAATAGTCCACGAAGAGAGGTAACGTCGCCGACTCCCTGTAATTTACCGTCATTGCTTCTCCACCAGGGAATTTGACAGATTGCAGGCCAGCAGTTCAACCTAGTACCGATCTCTCTGATGGTTCGGGCAAAAGCTGCGCCATCTCGATCAAGTTTGTTGACAAAAAGGATGCGTGGAATGTGATAGTGGCTTGCTTGCTTCCAGACTTGTTCAGTCTGTGCTTCAACACCAGCTACGCCATCAAGTATGCAGACAGCTCCATCAAGAATCCGTAGGGACCTCAAGACTTCAAAGGTGAAATCGGCGTGTCCAGGTGTATCGATCAGATTGATATTATGAGGAGTCGCAGAGAGAAGTTGATTTGCCTGCGGAGGGCTGTTGCTATCGACTTGACCTGGTGGCCAATTGAAAGTTATTGCTGCTGACTGGATTGTGATACCTCTGGCTCGCTCAGCAGGAAGAAAGTCTGTCACAGTAGAACCTTCGTCAACAGCTCCAAGCCGTCGGGTATAGCCACTGTAGTAGAGCATACGCTCTGTGGTCGTAGTTTTTCCCTACCTTGGTTCAGTACTTACTATCATAATCGTAATGGATGCCTACGCACGGCATCGATGTGGGCGATGATTCCTATGTTACGAGTTTTGGTAAGGATCCCAGCAGGCTCATGTCGCCGCTGAGAAACAGAAAAAGATCTGATGAGAAAGGCATGACGAGCGGGACGTAAGGGTTTAGCTGGTAGACACTGCCATCTGATAATCATCCCCAGATTGCGATCTATATTCGAGCCGCGTAGTAAAGCAGAAGAGACTGTTTCTTTAATGGGTTGTAAATGTTCTCGTCGTGGATTGATGGAGGTGGAGGCCTCGGCAGGTTGAGCTCGGGCGACGTCGGTGATGCGTGCGGTGTGGTCCGCTTGCGACCTGTTCTCATCCTACGGTTAGCTGCCTATATCTCCTTGCATAGCACTGCATCATCGATTCAGCTTTCCGCGATTGCATAGCATGACCCAAGTATGAGCGCTCCAGAGTCCAGCTCATCCGGAAAAGAACCCGCATTCGTCCCTCGCTTTCAGCAACGTACCTCTGAACGCGCACATTACGAAGGAGCCTTCAAGCCAAACGGCATGGACTATTCATCTTCTATACAAGACCCGGAGCATCCAGCCGGTGGCTCACCATGGTCAACATCACCGAAACATGCCAGGGGGTGCAATAACGCGCCTGGTACCGGACAATCTCCATTTGGGCCAGCAGGACAGGAAGGAGGTGGCTATCAAGATCGACCTTCAACCAGCGATACCGCAACACTGGCCGCCTCGGAGAATGGTCACTCACAAAATGGTCAATCGCCATATCATTCGCAAGAGCAGCAATATGCGCAACAGCAGCGCAACAACTACGACCAAGGACTACCTCCCCCAGCAATGGACGATCAACGTCGACCGGAAGCTCAGCGCTATCACAGTCGCCCACAACAACAACGTCCTCAGTACAAGTTGCAATGTAAAGTTACGGGCTTGGAGCGCACGGGGAAGAAGGACCCGATTCTGAGGTTTGACGCACACGTAAGGAGTCTATATGTCGTTTTATGACAACTTGCTAACCATATGCAAGACGAATCTTCCCAAATTCCGAACAACTCAATTCCGCGACATTCGACGAACACATGGCGAATTCATCAAGTTTCAAGAACACCTGATCGCTTCGAACCCGGAAGCTTTCGTCCCGGCTGTGCCAGCTCCACTTACAGCTGCAGGCGCAGGAACAGAAGAGGATGAGATTAGGGTCAAGACGGCAATACAGAAGTGGTTCAACTCCGTCTGCAGTAATGAGATCTTGATGCGCGACGAAGAGATGGTGTTTTTCATCGAGAGTGATTTTGGATACAGTCCAGTGGTCAGGCGCAAGCAACCTGCTACAGGCGCCAGGAGGAAGTACATCAAGCAATTCGCACCACCACCTGATGATACCCCAGAATTGCTTGATGCGAGACCAATAGTCAAGTCGTTCTACCTCGGCACAATGGAGACTGGACAAAAGGTGGACAAGGTCGTCAAGTCGAGAAGAAGTACGTCATGTCGTTAGCGGTGGCATTGTCGAGAGCTTATCACTAACACATCATAGCACTGGGTCTTGCGGAATCGGATCTCGGTGTCAAGATGTCACAAATGGCCGTACAAGAAACACACCCTGGACTCGGCAATGCGTACCGCAAGTTAGGCAAAGTGATTCAAGCCGTCGGCGACTTCCACGCAGCCCAAGGTACTGCCGAAGCGACGACATTGAGCGACCCGCTCCAATACCACAGCAGCGACGCCTTCATCGTGAAGGAAACCCTCACGAACCGACACATTCTCCTGCGTGAACTTATTCAAGCACAACAAACCTCGACCTCGCGCATGAACGCCGCGAACAGGCTAAAAGCCTCATCCTCGGTCAAGCGCGACAAAGTAGACGAAGCGATCTCCGCCCTCGACGAAGCGAAGGAGCAAGAGACCTACCTCTTAGGAAAGACACAGGCGGTCACGCACAACCTCGTGCAGGAGAAACGCAAGTGGTTCGCACGCACCTCGTCCGATCTCCGCAGCGCCATTCGCGAATACGCCATCCGCGAGATCGAGGCCGAGCGCCGCACCCTCGCGACGCTGGAGCAGGTCCGTCCTGACGTCCGCAACATCGACGCCAGCGGTGGTCTCTCGAGACTGGGAAGAGAGGCTACGCCTGTCACTAGACGCACCAGTCTCGCGTCTTCGCAGGGTCCCAAGGGTGATGCTTGGTCTGGTGTCCCCAGGAGGCCGGAGGTCCTGAATCGCTCCATCAGTGGTAGTATTGTGGGCACGCCTGTGCCAGAGGTCGAGGCTGAGGGCGAGACGCCGGATGCGGCGTCCCCTGCTGGTGGCCGTGCGAGAGCTGTATCGCAAGCCGGTAGTTTGGGAAGAGTGGATGAGGACGATGAGGATCGTGTTGATGCTAGAAATGCGGCCAGCAGGCTTGCGCAGACGACATTCTGAGGTGGGAGGGGTACGACGGGAGACAGTGAGGGGGCAGCGCAACGTTGGCTGTACAGTACGCATAGCGCAACTACAGCGTGTGCATTGTATCTACTACAATATGCATCTATCTTTACCAAGCAGTGATATCATCCACTTCGGCCTCGCCAAACGTGCTAGTCTTGGTCGCCTTGCCTCCTTCGGTTCCCTGAACCTCGACCTCGACCGGTTGCCTACTCATGATCTCTCCCAACACCTTCTTCTCAAAATCAACCAGATACCTATTGACCTGCTCGAACTCGAGCAGAAACGCATCATGCCCCTCTGGACTGTCAATCACCTTCAGTTCCGCCCCGGGTATCCCCGCCGCGATCTGCTGCTGCTCCGCAAAAGTGAACAGCCCATCCGACTCGATGCCCAGCACCAGCGTCGGCTGCTCGATGCGCGCCAGAGCAGCCTGCACCGCCTCGGCCGTGGGCACGTCGGGATCCCTATCGGTCCTCCCCCGCGACACGTCGTGGGTGTCTAGTTTCCGCGTGATGGCAATGTAGCAATTCGCGTCGAACCGGCGGATGAATTTCTCACCCTGGTAGCGCAGATACGACTGCGCCGAGAAATACGTCGCGGCGCGTCGCGCCGATGCCCGCGTGGGCAAAGGTGTGCTGCCGTGGAACTGCGGGTCCGTGACTGTCACGGGCGCTGTTGCGGCGGATGGAATCGCGCGCAACGACTCGATTGACGACGTCAAGTCCGCTTGCGACCCGGTGCGGTGCGGCCGCGGCGAGCCGGCGTGTTTGTGGCCTTCGTTGTGGATTGCGAAGTGCTCGTTCGTCGGTGTCGTGGGCTGCGTGTCGCCTTTGATGTTCTGCCGCCGCGACGGGTCCGGGATGTTGCGGCCGAAGCGGGACTCGAAGGAGTCGCGGCTGCGGTAGGTCAGGAGGGCGGACATGCGTGCGGCGCCCAGGCCGGCCGACGGTGGGTCGGAGAAGGTGTAGTAGCCGTCGTCGTATTTGGGGTCGCAGTAAATGGATTGTCGTTGCGCTTCGCCCCAGCTGATGCCCCAGGCGCTGTAGCGTGCTGAGGTCGCGATGGGTACGATTGTTTTGACGTAGTCTTTGCCGAAATAGGCGAATTCCAGCACTAGCATGCCACCCATAGATCCTCCTATCACTGCTGCGATTTGCTTCACGCCGAGGTCGTCGAGCAGGACTTTGAAGATGTTAACGTCGTCTCGCACTGTCGTGAGAGGGAATTCCGGGCCGTAGTGCTCAGCTGTCGAGTCCCCATTCATGCTCGTGACCGGACTCGCGCTTCCGTATGGACTTCCCAAGCTATTGATACACACGACGAAGAACCTTGTCATGTCGAATGCTTTTCCTGGTCCTCCAAGAAGTGGCCCCCACCAGTCTCCCACATCCGCGCTTCCAGTCAAGGCGTGACATATAACCATGGCATTATCTCTTTCTGGTGACAAGGTACCGTATGTTTTGTATGCGATTGGGACATTGTAAAGTGTGACGCCGCTTTCGAGGACGAACTCGGGGATTATGGCGAATGTTTGATCGGGAATGAGTTTGGAATATGGATTTTCTGGTTGTGTCGTGACTCTTGCGAAGCTGCCGTTCGCGTGCTCGCTGGTGTCGTTTTGGGTCGCGGCCATGGCCAATTGGTGTGTTTGAGGAGTGTTCGATGCTGTCGTTCCCGGGTTCTATAGAGCTAGACGTATGACTGTTCAAATGAAGTGACTCAATTGGTAAACACTTTTTGGCTCTGTCGTGGGGAAATTGATGATGTGATGTCAAAATCCCCCAACTTTCTCTCCTTGGAGTGTGGGGTACATCTTCCACCATTATTTGCATCCCCTCCAGACCTCTTCACGTACATCGGACTGTACCTCTGGAGCTCTGCAAGGTATGAAGACGAAGGTACCACAGGATGGTAGTCCAGTGAATCAAGAAGGAGACACTGCATCCGGTGGTGGATCATCTCCTGACTGAGCTCCAATGACGAGAGAAGACAATGCGTGAAGCATGCTGTAGCATTACATAATCGTCCATATGTTCTCTAATATTAATACCGCCGGTATTTGTTGGTAAGGAACGTAAGTGCTCAATTACTATCTACCATACAAATCCTTCTCTCATCCAGCAACCGCGACCTTGTTCGCTTCCGGCACCACGATCTCCTCCCCTTTTGTCCTCCTCCTGCACCCCAGCATCCACTCATATACCTCCTTATTCGCATACGCCTCGGTCCAACTATCATGCTTCAAATCCGGATACTTGGTCAGCTTCACCTCTCTCGCCCCTTTATTCCTCAAACTGGACACCATCTTCTCACTCGCGCTAACGGGGATAACATCATCCGACTCACCATGATGCACCCACTGCGGTACATGCGTTATATGCCTTGCCAGTACCGAATCACCACCACCGCATACTGGCATCAAGCTTGCGAAGCGCGCAGGTGAATGAATTCCTAGCGCCCAGGTCCTGTACCCGCCCATCGAGAACCCGGTAACGTGCACAGCATCCACGTCGACCCGGTACGTCGTCACGACCTCGTCCAGCAACGCCGACAACACCGATGCATTCCACCCGTAGCCGTGGCGCATGTCTAGACTCGGTGTCACGGTGATGAAATTCTCCGCCAGCAGTGAGCAGACCTCAGAATCCACAGGTTCAGAGCTGCGATCCGAGACCTTACCAGGACTCTTCCGGATGCGCAGGGCCTGTGGTATATCGATTGATGGAGCGTTCATGCCGGACTTGAGCTTGTCGTAGCAGAGGATGATCTTTGGGATACCGTGTCGGATTGATGCGTAAGACTCGTTTTCTGCGCGTTGGGACTCGCCTGCGCCGTGCAGGAAGAGAATGAGTGAGTATCGGGTTGAGGGAGAGGTATTGTATGATGGTGGCAGCGAGATGAAGTAGTCGTAGCCGAATAGCGCTGGCGATTCTTGCTGCGCATGGTATGTGAAGGAGATGTTCTTGGTTTCAGCGTAGGGATGACCTGGGTCCTTGAGTAGTGTTGCAGTCATATTTGGGTAAGTTCGGTAGTCAGTCCATGACTGAACGGTACAAATATGTCTGCAATTCTTATGATAAAAGTACAACTACACGTTCGAGAGTCGAGATGGCTTGTGGCGATTTAGGTAAACAGATATCTAATATGATATTTTGTTGTTGACAACTTCGTAATTCTGACGCAAAGCGTGGCAAAAACAGGACCCCTAATCGGTTGAAAACACGACTCCGACTGACATGCGATTGCATGTACACAGGTACATAGAGGTTGATGATCAATTTCTTCAGTATCCATCATTGCCGGCCTTGCGTACATGACCATTCTGAGGCTGCGCTTCAAGCCTTCCAAGATAGCCCTCCGGCAGTGGACTCAACCCTCGTCTTAATGCATCCATCTCGAGGGAGTCAATCTGTGGTTCTGGAACAACGACCGGTCGAGGAATTTTGTCTGGATCGCGAAGACTGTCTTCAAGCCATTTTGCAAAACGAACAATCGGTTCGTCAATAGTCCGGCAAAACAGATCCGCTCCATACAGGACAGCGACGAAGACCACCACAAAACCGAGAAGTACAGCGGTGTTATACTGCGTTTGGGTGCGGTTGCCCACGATGAACCACAGTTGATAGACAAGGCTGTAGCCAAGTGCGCGGTTGATCGGACCGTGGACCATATATAACGCGTAGGAGATTCGTCCGAGATACCTAGCGAAGCGGTTCGAGAAGAAGTCTTTCAGAGGCTGGGAGTTAGAGATAGCCATGACCAAAAGCACAGCTCCAATACAGTGCCAAATTCGGAATTGATCTGATTCGCGAAGTCCTTGGACCTTTGCCCACGACATCCAGGAGTAAAAGGGAGTGAATTCGGCAAAGATGATCGGGTAGGACAAAAGGTACAGACCAGCAAGGAAGGTGAGTAGCCATTGCTGAACAGGCCACTCGATATCTGTTTTCTCTTGCAGGTCCTGAGAGGCGGCCGCCTCTTCATCCCGTATCATGTCGTATTCGCAAAGTGCCATTCCAGACCAGAAAAGCCCCATCTCCCACACATCACCCCAGCTGCATGCTCCGATTACCAAGGCTGCGAGTATAGTGAGTCGGGCTTGCGATGTCAATTGTGCTGTTGCGGCCTGGGTCAGGTATAGCAACAGTGAACATCTGAATTCGACGGGTATGGTCCAAAGATGAATGTCGTACTTTGTCATCCTCCAGTGGTGATGGTTGAAAAAGTCCATGAATGCACTCATCGAGTAGACCCAGTCCCAGAATTGCTCGTAGAAATCGGGAAAGACGTCTGGAGTAGCCTCGTGTGCCCATCCGCGGAAATACTTGTGGAAGTTTTGTGCTCCGCCATGTTCATCACCAGCAAGGAGAGAAGAGTAGTAAAAGAGGCCCATTCTCACTGCCACCACGACTAAGAAGGTGGATACCAGACATGGTAAAAGTAGTCTAACTGGTCGGCGGAAAATTGAACTGGCTAGTGCTGACAGAAGATCCGATTGTGCTGATGGTCCTCGGCGGATAAGTGACACTGGTTTCATGCTCAATGCGTATCCTGAGACGATGAAGAAGATTGCTACCATCGGATCGCCAAACACCAGCAGTCGCAGGATTGGAAGTTGGAAGATGCCTCGATTCATGTACGGCATTGGCTCCTCGATCGCGGTACCGCCCCCAACTGGGTTGCCATACGGTATAAAGTTACCATGGGGCACGACAGCGCCCTTTGCTGGTACCGTGCCATAGACAAATTTTGTGGTATGAAAGTATGCGAAGAAGTAGTGACAGAAGAAAACGAGGAGAGCGGCGTAACCTCGTAGACCGTCAAGCCAAGCTGTAGGCGTGTGTCTTTTGGGTGATAAAAACAGCCCCTTTGGTAAAGGCAGCTCAAATGGTCCTTTGAACATTGTGATGGTGATGGCTTGCAAAGAAGACCAACCCGGTCAGATCATCCAGACGGACAAAGGAATATCATATAATGACTGATGCGTTCTGTCATAATGTGGTTCGCTCGGAAGGTTCGACCGTGGTGATCCGGTGCGTGGCGAGCATTCAACGATGTATTGGTATAGAAGGCGCGTTGCGTTCGAATGCCTCGGGGCAGTCACGACTGGAGTGCTCCTGGATTCCCACAACGCCTGAACGTCGCTCAAGCAGATCAGTAGATGACATGAAGCATTTCTAAATGGGTTTTGTAGCAATGATCGGAAACGTATTGTGTTTGTCGATGACGAGGGGTGCTTCACTCACTGTGGGTCTTGGCGTTTCTGCAGTGTGCAACGTGGATGTGCAGGAAAAAAAAACCACAGGTCTTCCGCGGACAACTCGGAATCTGTTAAGGTTTTGTGCTCAATTGGGAAGTCTGACAGATGCTTCAATACATGTATTGAATTGTTGCTTGAAAATCCTCGTTACTACCGTACGTCCAGGCAAGCTGTGTAGACGCTCATTATTCGGTCAGAATGCTGAAGTATGCAATGAGCTCTCGGTTTTCCTCCGTGCCCATTTTATCCCTACGTATACGAGTCCGCAAAGCCATGCCCCTTACCCCTGCCGATCAAATGATTGACCTCGTCCGATCGATTGCACCAGCTTTGATTCTGACAAGCTGTCGACCCTGCAAATTGTCAACCAGACCAGTGTGCGGCTCTAAGATTGAGCGAGTTACAGTCCCCCAACCTAACATCATGGAATAATTGCTCCAAGGTGGAAGCACGGCCTAATCTTGCGCGTTTGGACGCACCGCGCTTGAAAGTCCTCTGTTGGCATCCCGGTCGAGGTCAAAACGCAGTCAAGAGGAAAAGGGAAAGGAGACGATGACTGGACGCATTATATACAGGGTTGAGGGGAGGAGTGTCTTTGCCCAAGTGACCACAACGCAGTTTGGTGACTTGCATCTACTTGCTTCTTATTCTGAAGTCTATTGTCTGCGTGCATGACTTGTAGCCAGAGTGTCATCGATACCGTATTAGCGGAATGAGTTATGTGGGAGACAGACTGGTATACTGCTCTACGCCGAGATGATCGTACTCACTCTGCGTAGTACCAGCATTTGCGATAGGCTCGTCTGATTCTTACGGTAAGGTCCACGGACACGACCCCCAGAGAGCCAGGATCTCGCCGTAGAGCAGTGTAGACTCCGCAAAACATCACGGGGGAAGTGACTCTTCCACAGTCATCTTTTATCAAGATGCACATACTAGGATGCGTTCGATTCATCATAACCTCAAGAAGTAGACAGCAAAACGATATCATCATCTGTGACGCTTCAAGATAGCGAAGTAGAGAATGGATCCCGACCGTCTGAACATCTTTGAGGACAAGTGACTCGACGCTGCACGCAGCTCGAAACTCGCTCGTTGACACGGTCGCCCTCGACGGCAAGAAAAGGAAGATGTCGCAGAATCAACTTCGTGAGGCCGAAGCATGACCGCTCTTGATCGGTGTTTGACGGTCCTCTCTATAGCCGGCCGGCGACGGCTGTCAAATAGGGTTCACATATGCCGACAGCGGAGACCGATACAACACGAATCAAGGCAACAAGATGAGCTTACGTGGAAAGCGAATTGCTAAACGCCCTGGGCATATTGTGTCCATGGAGTCGGTTTCAGAACAGTCTTAAGGGGAGAAGGATGCGTGTGAAGTCGGATGGAGTTGATTCGGGGACGTGAGGTGATATGCCGTGCTGCTTTCGGCCCGTCTGGAAATGTGTCTCGAAGAATGATATGCCGTCTCCACAGATGGACGCTCGTTTGTGGAGAAGCGTAAGATGAGGGTAGTTTTCTTGGCCGCGGCGATATCGCTGGCATCTATGGCCCCGTGATTTGGTTATGCTTATCTCCACGCCAAGAATACGATGGTGGCTGCCTTTACGTTTTGCGCGGTGTAACACTAGGGCTCGTATGGCAATCGGTTGAGGTCGATGAGTAGTCAGCCGACGGGGGTTGATATCCAAAACGGGGGTCTCGACCTACTGCACTCCGCAGCGGAGAACGATAAAGGCGGAGAGAGCAATCCGGGGAAAATCAGGCGAGCAAATAGATTGCGGAGACACCAGCGTCCTGATTGTTATCGCTGATCGTGAGCGAAAGCGTTGTGCTGTTGGCACCGAGCGCTCCATGTTGCGGCAGATCAAGACTGCCTCGGAAAGTCTAGAGCGCCAAAAGTATGCCAACAATCCGCTCAGTGTCGGCTCAGCTCACCGTTATCAGTCAGTCTACCAAGGATTCTTCCGGGCGGTGGTACGCACCAGCCCACGGCTTGGATAAAAAGGTAAACGATAAGCACGCAATACAGCCGCATCAGCAATAGCCAAACGTTTGTATGAAATGACGGTCCGCGAAGGGGGATGATAGCCGACATGGCATTCATCGCGCGGATCGAGGCTGGCGCTTGCATCGGATGGACACGTAGTTCTCCCTGAAACCTCGTCGACGATTTTTATTACTCGTCGATTCATAACGATTGTATTCGAGCCGGATAGCGGTCGATTTCCGACCTGTGGGGGAGGAAAGGCAAAAGCAAGTCAAAGAGGGCTGAGGTGATGCTGACCGACCCCAGACTGGACTACTGTACTGCGTTAGGCGAACGGTTGGCTTGGCTCTGGGGTTGAGAGACCGGCATGCAGTCGCGGGTCGCATTGCATGATCGTCCTTTCGCATTAGCCGTTGCTCGTCGGTCCGTCAGGTGTCTCCAATCGATATCGTGAGAAGCGGAGAGACGACTGGTTGCAGGTGCATGCTGGTGGCATTATTGTCGACGATCCCTGACTGTTGTTCGGAAAGATGGAAGAGAAAGCACGCAGTATTGTCGGACCAGGCCCAGTTTGGAAAATCCACTTACCGGCAATGCTCGCAACTGATTGAAAAAGGGAAGCCGTGAATGCGGTGCCTCGTCGGCGTATTTCAGAATTTTCTTTATCCATGTTTGCTTGGCCAGCAAAAGTCAATACATGCTGCATGCACTTCTGCAAATGCGAGTACACAGTGACTGAAGAGTTGGACCTGCGACGTCATCTGCAGCCAACAAATTGTATAGGTTTCATGACGTGGTGGTTTATCAGAAGCGGAAGAAGTCGGTTGGTTGAATTGAGTGTCTTCACATGCTCGACGTATTGGTAAGGTACGTACCTACCCAGTGCGGGTGTATCTTTGTGACATGTGCACTGTTTGACGTCCGACTGTGACTTGATCACCGCGTCTGCCTGCGCGTCTTGTCCACAATTTTCCTGCGCGCGCCCTGACTCCTTAGCGACTTGGCAAGGTTGAAACAAGAATTACTCCATTTTTTACTAAACGTGCTCGTTTGTTGTTGAACCAAATAAGCTGTTGGGGGCCCCGCCATTGTGTCGATCCGCGAGTTTTGACCGACACTCAATAATGATGATATGCGGTGAGATTCCGGCCATTGAGACGCAGCACGACGCGGCATCGTCTTGGTATAGATTCCCAAGAGCGATCACAAGGCCTGATCGAGCAGATGATCAGGGGCAGAGCAGACTACTAGGTAATCGATACTCCGTCGTTTGTCGTTTGTACTGCATATCCACCCATGTCGATCAGGTCACCAAGAGTGACTTGTGCACCGTTTGATAAGCTTGCTTGTGATATGCGCGGCGAGTGTCGACCGATCAGGGTTGATACGATGCAAGGCGAAGGGAAGACTAGGCGGAAAACAAGATATCTCAGCAGTGTCTGATGCACGCCAGCCCAGCCGTGCCGCCCCCCAAATAGGTAACCACTTTAGTAGCAAAGCTGGGGAAAAGCTGGAGAGAACATCAAGTATTGCCAAGTACGTACAGGTACCTCGAATGTTGTAGGCAAGCAGGTATCAATGCAGTGGAGCGAATTGACTGTCGCCCTGCACGACCGTGGGATGTAAGAACGTACCGCGGCGATAAGGATTCTGCAAAGGCTAATGAAGCTTCACAGTCGCGCGCGATGAAGATATTGAGAAATCTAGTGACTTTCTGTAAAATAGGCAACGCAATCTATCTAGGGTATTAGGGACGCCTTCATGGACCGCTGCTCGGGCAGAGTCGTGTCCATATTCCATACCAAATGCAACTCGTGATCCGTCCCTCGGCGTGACATGGTATCTTTGCGAAAACGTCAAAAGTAGAGATAAGTAACGACACCACCATCGTCCTCTGCAGCGCAACGAAAAAAGCCAATGAATTCTATCGTTCGACGTAACGACGCGTACCAGGAGTGCCAAATGGTTTCATCGCTATGTGCTGTTCGAGGTGTCGAGAAAAAGGACTTAGTGTTGTGGTGCGTCGCCGGCTACGCTGCCGCTGGTGCTCGATTGACCGCTGCTGAAGCCACTGCTAGGGTTGAGCATGCCGTCGACCTTCATCGCATTTGGAACCATGGGTACAGGAAGCTTGCGTTGAGCGCCGTCTTCCCTCTCCATGATCTCACTGATCCGAAGGCCGCTGTGATGGTGTGGAACGTACGGCTGCTGACCGTCAGCGGATGGTTCGACGGGAGCAAGCGCGGGAGGCGGTTGATTTTGTATGGAAAGGTGGTGTAGGGTAGGAAGCTGCACACCATTGTTGAAAAATTGTGGACGCAATCTAGGCGAATGCGAAGGCGTGGCCAATGGTGTGTGGTCTGGAGTTGGCGACGTCGAGTGGTGAGAGTACGAAGGTGACGGTGGAGCCGTCGATTGAGGTGAGCCAGGTCTCGATTTCTTGGTTTGACGGTGCGACGAGTACGGGTCTTCACCTTCGTGAGAATGAGATCTCGACATTGGCTGCGAAGGAGGGTTGGAACCATAGTGGTAAGAAGACAAAGACGGCAATCGGCCGGTCGAGTATGGGTGTTGCGTGTATGGGTGAGTGCCATAGTTTTGTCTGCTTGGCAAGTTTAAAAGCCCAGCTGGCAGCTGACCACTGTTCTCGCGTTCCACTTGAGATGCAGCCGTGGCAAGGAGGTTGATGTCCATAGGGTGGTGCATACCACCAGCAGGGCTGAGATCACCGCTGACGTTGCGGGTCATGTAAGAGCCAGGGTTGCTGGAGTAGTGTGGGTTTTGGTACTGGTGAGGAGGAGACACGTTTGGTGAAGCGACTTGTGAACCTGGGGTTGAGCGTGTCATGCCACCAGGAGGAGGCATCATCTGGTGATTGTTGTGCTGAATGTGGGCCTGCTGGTTGAGCTGATGATGCTGCATCATGCCCTGAGACGGGTCTCCCCAACCGGCCACAGCCAGCGCAGCGGCATTGGCGACGTGTTGTTGCGACTTGTTGCCGCGTCTTGAGTTTGGGTTGCTGTGAATCCTCGAGTGACGCGTCAACTCATCGGATCTGCTAAAGCGTTTCGTGCAGCCTGGGAATTGGCAAGCGTGCGGCTTCTCTCCAGTGTGGGTGCGGATGTGACGAGTCTGGTGCTCGAGACGGTGGAATGCCTTGTCGCAAAGAGGACACTTGTATGGACGCGGCAGATCCGGCCTGTTTTCATCTTGTGTCTGCATGTTCTGCGCCATCGGCTGCTGTGTCATAGCAGCAGCGGCCATAGGCTGGTTGGAGTAAGGAGTGGCTGGGTACGCCGGTGACGATGCGGTGGCCGACGGTGGAGGTGGATATTGAGATGGTGTCTGTTCGCCTGTCGGTGTCGATGAGGACGAAGATTGCTCGTCTTGCTGCGGATTCAAGAGATTTTTGAAACCCGCTGGTTCTGCGCCTAACATGTGCAAAGACCGTCCGGCGCAAAGGCTGGCTGGAGTGGCTCAAGATAAGAGCAGGGAGCGTGTGAGTTGCGGGGTTGTGGATGGCTTGTTAAAGCTGATGCGAGCTGACAGTGTAGATATGAGATCGACGCGTAGTATCGCGCGATAGATATGGCTTGGTAGTGAGTGGGATGTGTGAGGGGAAACTCGAAACAAGCAGTCGGAGAATGTAGAATTGTAGAGAGAAAAGAAGGAAGGAGGAGTGAGTAGGTGACCAAATAATTAATGTTGTGGGGTAGACGGAAGTGGAAGGGAGAAAGCCTGAAGAAAGGCAAAGATGGGCAGGAGCGACCTGAGCGATTCGTGATGACGAGAGAGACTAGCGATAGCGACCAGTGCGTGATTGCGGAGCTTAATCGGTCCCGGCGCAAATTCGTCGGGGCAGGCGCTGTGGCCTGTTTTGACTTTAGCTTTGATGGCTCCTGCCGAGTGGAGGGGGGGGGGCCCTCAAATAATCTGACAATCATTTGAGTCTGGGTGAGAGAGGGTCCTCCGTTCCATCCAGGGCACGGCCCTCTGGAGCCGCTGGACGGTGTGCGCGCTGCTAGCCTGACCGCAAGTCGGCCGTGGGTGTTGCCGTGAATCTGGCGGCTTCATGCCGAGATGGAGCGTCGAAACCTCGGACGGAGCTGAGGATCACGAACGGGCACGGGGGTGGTTGGGTCACGGCTAACACGCTACATTCAGGACCAGATAACAATTCGAAAGTATCAGTCCGACCGACCAGCGATTTTCTCCTTGGCTTCAAATTGTCTTTTGCTGTTCTGCTGTTTCTAGGCTCTCGCTCGGCCTTATCAGTACGCACGGAGGCAAGCACAGTGTGCATAGGCAAACAGACTGCATCGGGCAAGATTACTATTATCAATCGCTCTTCGAAGAATCATTCCAGGCCGAAATTCTCGAAACGTTGGCCACTGTCCACCCACATTGGAGGCCGGCGGTTTGTCGGTGCAAGTGTTTGTGTTATTATTTGCCTGCCGGGAATAGCATTGTCGTAGAGAATGGCTACGGCCACTCCGTGCGTGCTGTGACAGTTTCCTAATCTCCTCCTGAGCACTGCATCGGCATTTATTTTCGTTATGTGTCTCCATCAAGCAGTGCAAAGCCGTGGCTTGTACCATGCACGGGGAAAGCTGAGCACCGAACGTGGGGAGCGTATCGTGGAGATTGCTTAAACGAATGGAAAGATGATGGGACGGTCTTCACATGCTCCCCATACGGCTGTTGCAGTTGATACAGCACATACTGATCTTTGTGACACGATACTCATCGCTTGAGCACCATCGAGGTACAGGAGTACATCAAGTACTGTTGTTGTACCACTGGAAAATACATCGAAGGTTTGCCTTTTTCACGTGCCTTTCAAACAGTAGAAGCGCCGAGCAGATGTTCTTCTGCGCTTAGTTCTGTACTGATACGTGGGGCGACGGCGACCCGGGCGTTATGGTGAGAAATTGAGAATGTGGAGCTACTGTAAGATGGATGGAAAAGCCACCATGGAAGCAAGTTGCGGGCCGTGGAATCATCTCAGAAATGGTACGGAAGCGAGGTACCTGGGGCTATTTCTGTTCTGCTTTCGTGACTGTCGAGATAAGATTTTACCGCGAACAAAGATTGCGTCGCGAAAAGGCAGGCAGGCCTCCTTGCTTCTGAGCGCCTGTTCGGTAGTTAAGATGCTGCCTGCTGGAATGAGCGATTATTACCTCATCTTCAGCATACGAGCATCATCGCGATATGAACATGAACTATGAAGGTCTCTCAAAATCCCAACAATCTTGAAAAAGAATTTGCATTGCGGAAGAGGCGCTGGTGCGTGAGTAATAGCGCGCATACGGCCGCAGTGAAGCCCTTTTAACTCAGGGCACAAACGGAGAGCGTCGTTTGGCGGCTTTGGCGGCCCTGAAGGTCCCACGTGGGTGGTCGGTGACTGTCGTGTTTTGAGATGCGGCCCCAGACATCGATGCCTCTCCGGGGATCTTTTGATGTCGTGAACTGCGTATGACAGCGCAACATCGAGACTGCGTAGCGTCTACGTGAAATCGAACTCGATGGCCCTAGACCTTCTTTAGTCAGGTCCAAAGCGAGCCTGACACGAAGACCACGACGAACGCTGCGGCGACACTGGCGATGCATTATGCTGCACCTTCCTTGGCGAACGGTCATCGATGCCCTGCCGTTCGCGTCAGATGGTTTTGTTGGGGACTCCGTGTCGCACGTCGTCACGTTGCCAATTCCACACAGCGGTGTGATCTCGGCGATGCCTACCTGTACTAGATGCACTCGGCAAGGTAATGTCCAGTTTTTCGGCTCATTCTTCTCGGAAGAAATATTCTTCATGTGTCGACTAGCACACATGTAGGCAGTGCTGGATCCCACAGTGACTCGCAAACCTAGAGCGAGCACCAGTATGGGTTTTGGTAATTCGCACAACATCTAAAGGCGGCAGTAGTGACCACTGACCATCAATGCGCACACAGCTCCCATGGCTGACGCGTACATGGACCGCAGGACCAGCGTCAGGCAAAAGCTCGTGATCAGCCTGTTTGCACCGTCGCATGCGGTGTTCTGTATGCTGATTAGGCAGGTGCGACTGCTCGGATCATCGTAGTGCTCTGTCGAACATCAGGCTGACCAATGTAGACGACCCGTACTTGTGTGGCTTGAAGCGTTGAATTCCACGTGCATTTTTTGGCGTTTTGTGACCTGATATCAGAATCGCGCGTGATGTAGCCTGAGGCCGGCTATTGGCCAAAACAGCAGCAGGCGAGTTTAGCCATTGTCCGTAAGAATGTCCTTCTCTAGCCTCGCTGCTGCGCTTCATTCGTACGTCTGTTATCAACTGATGAGTGCCTTGCATGCACCACAGTTGCACGATTAGCTTCATGTCAGCCATTGTCCCAGATAGCGATACAAGAGGTGAGGTTGCCAGATAACGATATGCAGCATGTAGATCATCATGATGAGCATTATTAGTACATGTACTGTATTTCCCCAGAAAGATACTTGCCCAGATGTACTCAACCGAGCGTGGAGGAGGCGTTCGCTACTTCCAGGTTTGACATTCCCCATTCCCCAATCTCATGCCTGCTAGCCTAAATTATTGGCGCATGAACGCGATCTTCTTCTTTCCCAATCGAGACCTTGCCTGATACTGTAACAATTTATCCATCCAACCGCCCCCCTTCTCTGCAACTGACGCGGTGAAAATGGGAATTCATCAACACCAATTCGTGCCTGGAATGTCCAGTCGAGCTTGAGATTGAAAGTACAATACTCAACAGCTGTGGACGAATCGACGGTCGAACCTCGTTCTTCCAGCAGGAGATCCAGACTCTTCAACCCAGTTTCGAGACGACCTGTCAGCGATCTTAACTTACCTCGCTTCGACCGACCTCTTCGCGAAGCCGCACTACATCGGCACAATCTGTCAGCTTTCTTCACGGCACATCCCATCATATCATCGCTAGCATCAATCCACTTTGCATGGCCACCACGATCGGTGTGGCTGACCGCTTGCGATCTAAACCAAGAGAACGACAAGTCTAGACCAGACTGAATTTCCGAACCAGAGTGTGGAGCCGACGAGTGTGGGGTTCCTATCTGCCGTCTGGAGTACGAAATATGTCGCCATTACACTCGAACCCCGTGTCACAAAGATCGGCTCAGGTCCAAAGCTCGGCTCCCGAGCATCGATCCTCAGACACTCTCGACAGATCATAGGAGGCAGTTGTGTTTACAACTTCGCCGTCCAGAAGGTAACAAACGACGCGCCTTTGATCCTGTCCGTTTTGTCAGGAGACCGACGGGGACTGTCATGAGTCATCTTATGTAATACGGGACCTTTTGGTCAAGGTGAGTGTCGCCAGAAGGATCCCGAGCGCCCTTGATACTAGAAAGTCAACTCACAGTAGGAGTTCTTGTACGGACCGCAAGGGTACTCCACTTGTCTACTCTCCAGGATAGCACGCACAATAGCACGCACAATGAAGGGCTATCTAGCCCCCGGTCCATGCTGTAGAAGACGGTTTACTGGACACGAGCATCTCTTACTGCTACTGTAGGTCACGAGCAGTGTCAGAACCTGTGAGTCTTTCGCGGCCTCTGTGAGTCTTGTGCGGCCTCCAACCTCACTTTCGGCCGGTCAAGCATTCGATTTGGCCGTAGACAACACCTTCATTGTTCCATAATTTTCCACCTTCCTTTCGTCAGTCTACAAGGAATTGAATTTCAGCTCAGTGTGCTCAGTCCTCCCTCAATATTCATTTTTCATTGAAGCTTTGACTGACTCATCGAGCGAATTTATCATTCAGTATTCTTCAACCTTTTGCTTGATTCGTTACGTCAGTCTACCAGCTCTTCAAGTCACAATTCAGAGTGTCCAATTCTCCTTCAGTACCCTGAAACCGAATGACATACGCGTGTATGCTACTCCAGTCTCTGTCCCTACTCTATACCACTTCTTTTTCTATTCTTTACTTGAGGGTCGCTTCTCGTCAATTTATTTCTCGCTCCTTTCTCGCCAACCAATCAGGCGGTCCTAGAAGCCATGACGCTTCCACGGTTCGAACAGGATTTTGGCCGAGTAGCGTCTGAGGGCGTCAAAGACGTACCAGCTGGCTCTGTCGGCTCTGAAACCCCTGTCGAACGACAGACTGAGCAGTGGAGACCATGTGCTCTTGACCGGTTCCCACTGATTGACAACGACAAGCTCTACATCCCACCTATCGCAGAAATTGAGACCTTTACCCGGGACTTCATCGTCTCGACGTTCGGTGGTCAACAGTGGAGCCCAGGCTTCTACTGGATCCCACCAGGTGCTCCCTCTTTACTCAAAAATCGTTCGTACTCCATTCTCGACCCAGACCATGAGCCATACCTTCCAGCTGTGCCAGGCGCACATGGAGCAAAAGTTACTGCCGTCTTCAACGATACCTCTATTGACGAAAATGGCCAATTTCCAGAAAAGAGCGCATACGAGCACATACCACTGTTCATCTCCTTCCCTACAGCCCTAGACGACAGTGAAGCGAAACGCTGCGTCTATTTTGGTACCTACAGCCGGAATCGTTACTGCGACAGAATGGACTACGACACACAAAGCATCCTCATTTCCCAAGCCGTCAAGGAATACTGGGCAGGTCAGCTCACCTCCCCAGAACGGCCAGACTGGGCGACTCAAAAGCTAATACACCATTTCTGGCCGAAGCCCACCTACAAAGGCCCACTTCCTTCAGCCTCCGAGACCGAGCAGAACGAACGCAAACTCCAGAGAGCGATGACGAATTACCTCGAAGACCTCCGCGCCTGGGAGGAAGAAACACGACTCAAAGTCTCAATACTGACTCGCCGCGACATCATGAAAGCGTTCGACGAGCCAGATGCAGGCGCTAAGCCCGGGCTGAGACTCTGGTGGGAATACCTCTGCTGCACCGGCTGGGACAAAGAATTCTATGATATGCTTGTCTATAAGAAGAGATGTCCTGTCGGGCCTGTCTCTAAAGGAGAGGATGAAATGACCAAGCACCATGAAGAGGAGAATGAGGGCGGAGGTAATGAAGGGGAAACCGAGGGCGTGAGTGATGAAGAGGAGACCGAGAGCGAGAGTGCTGAAGAGGTGACCGAGGTCATGAGTGATGAAGAGGAGTTTGAGGACGAGAGTGATGACGGGATCCAAGTTGGCGAGAGTGCTTCGGGTTGTGATGAGGCAGTCGGCGGTGCCGAGGTCAACAAGTACGAGGAAGCTTTTAAGCAGGCAGGAAAGACTCGTGGACTCTTCGCTTTTGGAGAGCGCGACTGCGAAGATGTTATTTGGTGAATTGGAGGTATCCTGCGCTGGAATCGAGTGGTATTCCGAGGGCTGGTAATGCTGCCTATGGTACTTTGATAACAATGCGAGAGCCGTATTTGACGATTACGATGCGCTGTGCCTTGCTGAACAACTTTCTTACAGCTTCTGTTGATTGAGGCAAATAGCCCGATGCACTACCCACATGATCCGTAAGAGGTCTTCTACAGTGAGTTACTCTTCTTCGAATCAAGGCCGCGTGTATCTTGAGGCGCTACTCTCCTGAACTGATGAGCCCTCGTGTTACAAGTACAGACCCCATGGTTCGAGGTGAGTGTCCTGGTGGATTACCTGTACGGCTCGTCGACGCATATTCTACTATGAATTATAGTCTCTATGGTATCCTGGTATCACGGCCGCGTGGTTGTCTCCATCGCGACTCACTCTGGTTGACGGGACCGGTAAGAAGGCTAAGAAGCTTTGCAAGTCGCGTAACATCTGAAACAAATCCGATATTCCATAATATGCACAATAGCTAGGTAGTATCTCTCCTCACAAAACGCCGGTATACCCAGAATGCGAGTGACAAGACGTCTTCCTGCTCCATATCGAGCCTAAACGCCGGATTATGTATGTTCATCAATAAATATTGACAGCCCCGATCCCAAAAACTTGGTCCAATCTTCCAGAGACTCCAACCAATCCTTTTCGTCATTATGATTTCGAGTTTCCCTCCTAGATCTGGATACCCATCCTTCTAGGACCAAAGTAAAGCAGACCACCAATACCGGTCATGGTCAATCCGATCCACCACCAGCGGTCTGGGTTCAAGGCCTCATGGGCGTAGCTTCCCTTCTCCATCTTCCAGTTGATGGGGACACCTTGGTTGAGGCCACGCTTGACCTTGCTCGATGAAGTGGAAGTAGCGGTTGGCGCGGCGGAGGTTGGGTTAAGGGTCGTGGTTGGAAGCATCAACGGTGGGCTGTAGGCGAGGTACATTGGGTTCATCGGGGTGCCATCGAACTCATAAAGATCGAGGCGTGGAATGTTGTGGTATGGATCGGTGTAGACGGCATATCTCTGCATGCTTGTTAGTGTGCTGTGTCTGTTTATTCGTGATCGCGCAACGCACCTGCATGGTCTCGCTCTGGTTGTAGCGAGTATAGATGGAGTAGGATTGGTCGCAAGGTGTCGACAGAAGTTGCCTTCCGTCTACCGCAATTGGGGTGAGAATGAGCTCGCCGGCGGAGCTCATGTACCACGAGCCGTGTTGCCATTGCATGATTCCACTAGGACATTTTGGATTTTGTGCTATATGGTAATCAGCCTTTCTGTCCTGTTCAAGCCGCTGTGGAGCGCTGTCACGTACGATTTGAGATAGCGCGGTAGTAGGCCTCCTCGTAATGTCCATCCGCGGTGAATGAGTAGGAGATTCCAGTGAGTGATGGTTCGATCAGAGTATCGCTGACTGGGTTGAAGAAGCCCTACGTCTCAAATTAGAGGCCCTTCTTGAACGTAGAAACATTTCGCCAAAGGAGAAAACACGTACAGGTCCAGTGAGAGTCTGGTTAGACTTTGTTGACCAGGTGCCGACGAGGTTGGCTGGGTATGTACCGGTCGTCGCTTGTGCATGACCGACTGTCGCAAAGGCCAGAGAAGCCGTCAAGGCGTATGCGCTAGGTACCTTCATTATTGAGAGATGGTTGAACGAAGGGTGGGTGATGTTTTGATGATGATATGAAGTTGAAGGAGGAGTGTCGGACTTGGGATTACAAGTCTTGGCGGGTTACGGAGGCGCAGCGCTAAGCACTGCGACGACTCGCGTGCATTTGTTGCTCAGGAAATCTCGAAGCCATCCGCAGTTCCATCCCGTCCGCGTCATTCATCACGGGTTGTCTTTACTGCAGGTGAGGTTGATATCCTTACTGCAAGTCGATCTTTTCCGCGGATTGTGATAACCTTTACCCAGATTTTCACATTAGACAACAGGGCATCTAGCTGTAATCATACGCAAGCCCTCCACGGCAATATTGATGTCTTGGTCATGAACTTGGTTTCTCGAGCTGTAGTAAGACACTCGTATCGTACAGTCGAGCACATTCGGTATCCGGGATTTTCCACGAGCGTGCACTCGTCGTCGCAATCAGAGTTTCTACCTTCAAAAATGGATCTGCCTCCTCCTGGACAAACTATGGACAAGAAGAATTTGAGAAAGTCGGTCTCGCACCATCTTTCATCCTTGTCCAAAGATGAAGTCCTGCAGCAATGTTAGTCCCCTGATATCGTAAGTCATTTCGTTCACGTTGCTAAAGACAGAAGCCCGTGATGCCTACGGTGCACTCTTGCAAACACCGGAATACAAGAATAGTCGCAGCATAAGTATTTTCATGTCCATGCCGTCAAGCGAGATCCAGACAGAGATGGTCGTGAGACATGCATTCGAGACAGGCAAGGAGATCTACATCCCTTACATATACAAGCGCGCAGAGGCCGACGGTGACTTGCCAGCCTCCATAATGGATATGCTGCGACTGAACAGCATGGAAGATTATGAATCGTTGACGCCCGACAAATGGGGCATACCGTCTATTGACAAGAACTCCATCGACTCCAGAAGGAATTGCTTCGGTACCAAAGGTCTTACACAGGGCAAGGTAGATGCCAGCGCGGATGCGGGCCTCGACTTGATCATCACTCCCGCGGTTGCATTCGATCACGAGATGAACAGGCTGGGTCATGGCAAGGGCTATTACGACAACCTTCTAACGCGATACATCAAAGCCTTTTCTGTTGCCGATTCATCGACGAGGAAACCATATCTAAGTACGCCTTTTCCCGGTTCGTCGTCGCCGCCAACTAATCCGATTGTAGTTGGCTATGCCCTCAAAGACCAGATTTTGCCTCGGGAATATCGTTTACCTGTCGAGTCGTGGGACCAACCAGTCGATATGATCATTTGCGGTGGCCACGTCGTTGTTCCTCGTAGTACGACCTGAACCCTATGCGCGACATCAACTCATTCCAAATCTAAGTGTCTCCGTCCAGAGAGACCATCCCGGGGGTATCTTTGCTGCGCGGACCGTGTATCCTTCACCTGCATTGTTACAGGCTCTAAGTTGATAGGTTTTGAATCAATGATACATTATCACCCTTGAGCAATATCCGGCCTGTAACCAATTAGTTTCTCGTGGTCGGTCTCTGGGCTGCACCACTCACCCAAGCTTTCCCTCGATTCATCTGGGTTCGTCTTTGTTGGCTGTTTAACCTCAACAGCGTCTTCAATAACCAGGTTCATGAACTCGTCAAATCCCTGCGCGACCGCGTCAGTCGTGAAATCCACAAAGAATGGCGCCGCAAGCTCTTGTACCTTTATTGTGCCCTCAATGCGCATGCCCAATTGCTCATACAGCCAGATGGAAACCTTTTGTTGCCTCTGAAGAAGCTGGAAGATGGCATTGATCGGGGGGAGAAGGACCTTGCCTCCACCTCTGCCTCCATGTCGTCCGCTCATCTTGCTGGTTTGTCCTTGTTCGTTCGGAGGGGTTATGAAGATGCGATCTTGCAGAGACTTCTCTTGATAACGAGGCTGTAATCTGGCTAGGAATTACAGGTTGGGGTATCGACTGGTGTGTGGTGATAGCTGTAATCTGTGATTGATCGTGTGCTTGTCGCAAAGATGACTTGAGGTTCAATAATAATTCGGCGGACAGCCTTCTCCATCTCGGCCAAGCCATGTCCCACGGTCGTGGTCGAGCGCGGAACGTTCCGCCTTCCTCCCGCCTCCACCATTGCTTGCTTTGAACATCGTTTACATTATTCGCTACCTAACAATTTATTAAGTCACAACTCACTCACATGCGATCTTGCGCAAATATCGCTCTACGACGACACGACAAACTACAAATACCAGCTCATCTCTCTCGAGGATTGAAATGATCTTGCCGTAAACGAAGCCTTGTAGCGACCCTTTTATTCCTACCCCTTCTGCGTCACTTGCAAGCAGTCATGGCTACCACCAACGGAGCTGATCAGTCCTATGGACCTGTGTTGAATGCTCTGAGCGTGATGTCGAGCAATCTGGATCGCACGCAGAAGGGTCAGGCTCATCAATTTCTTGAGCAGTTCCAGAAATCGGTCAGTCACCAACAGCTCCCGGATATCTCTGGACTCACAGACTTACAATCACAAGGCCGAAGCATGGACTACGACATTTTCGATGCTACACTCCTCAGACACTACTGATGAAGCGAAACTTTTTGCTGCGACGACATTAAAGGGCAAGGTACGATAAGAGCTGAGAATCAAGAGTTGGGACAAAGGATACTGACCGAGAAAAGATCATTTACGATTTCCACCAACTACCACGAGAGTCACTGCCTCAACTTCGCGACTCACTTCTGTCGCTTGTCAAGACATACAGCAAAGGACCGAAGCCAATCAGGACTCAGCTATGTGTATGCTTGGCCAACGTCGCGATACAGATGCTAGAGTGGAAGGATGTATTACAGACAGTGGTAGAGTCTCTCGGAAGTGATGCGGACAGCATTGCGTGTCTGCTTGAGTTCCTCCATGTTCTGCCCGAGGAGGTCACCGAAGGGCGCAAAATCAACCTAACGGTACGTGCCGGTGCAGAGTCTGGCGCATCGAATTGGATAAAAAGATTGACAGAATATAGGAAGATGAGCTGTCCGACAGGACAACGGAATTACTGCCGAACAATGGCCCACAAGTCATTACACTTCTCGTGCAATACGCACAATCTTCAGGCACGTATTGCTTGACGATACACAAAGTTCGCGCGCTAATTGTGGTTGTAGATTCGGCAGCAAAGAACCCCCAACTAATGGAATGTATAACATCATGGATACGAGAAGTGCCGCTTGGAGACATCATCAACTCGCCGTTGATGGACGTCGTGACGAATGCGCTCCAGTCAGATATTTCATTTGAATCTGCCGTCGAATGCTTTACGGCGATTTTCAGGGAAACCCGGGATGTTGACGAATACCTTGAGGCTATCAAAACCCTTTACCCCAGGATAATCACCCAGAGATCGCGCTTGGCCCAAGTATCGGCAGAGGAAGACGCCGAGACTTTCAAAGGACTGACACGCATGTTCGCCGAAGCTGGAGAGGCATGGGTTGTTCTGATCGCGCGGATGCCGAACGACTTCAGGGCTTTGGTCGAAACCATCCTCGAGTGTGCCGCTCGCGACAGGGAGAAAGACGCCATCTCGCTCACCTTCAACTTCTGGTACGAACTTAAGCAGTACGTCACACTGGACCGGTACGTAGAAGCGCGGGCTCAGTTCGCCGACATATACTCGAAACTGGTTGACGTGATGGTGAGCCATCTCGAGTTCCCAAAACCCGAGGGACCGGATGCGAGCGATCTTTTCGAAGGCGACAGAGAACAAGAAGACAAATTCAGAGAATTCAGGCACCAAATGGGTGATGTTCTCAAGGATTGCTGTGAAGTCTTGGGAGTTACCGCATGTCTCACGAAGACATACGAGCAGATCGAGCAATGGGTCGGCAGAAACGGTGCTGAGGCGAGCCAGGGTCGTGTACCCAACTGGCAACAACTAAGCTGCACTGTTTAGTCTACGTGCAATGGGCAGAATGGTACCACCAGATGAAAACATCATGCTACCACGTCTCATCCCATTGATCGTCGACATCCCAGATCAGGAGAAGGTGCGTTTCCAAGCCGTCATGGCACTTGGCAGATACACTGAGTGGACCGCGGGCCACCCAGAAACCCTCGAAAAGCAATTGAACTTTATCATGGCGGCCTTCCAGCATTCATCGAAAGAGGTGCGAACAGCAGCCGCGTTGTCTTTCAGGTTCTTCTGTAATGACTGCGCGGAGCTACTCAAGCCGTTCTGTGGCCAAATGCAGCAATTCTACGAGAGCGTTATCAACACACTACCGAATAGCAGTCAAGAAGAGATCACAGAAGGTCTGGGTTCAGTATTAGCTAAACTTCCTGCCGACCAGACTTTCGAAGCATTCAAGATGTCCTGCGACCCTGTCGTCAAGAGGATCATGGAGATGGCTCAAAGTGCGACAGATGAGCCCAGCAAGGTTGCCATTGCAGATCACCTTGGATTGATCACGATCTTCGTGCAATGGATTCAACCGTATGTGGGTCCGTCGGAACTCAACCCAGCCGTCAAGTACTGCCAGGAAATCTTTCCGGTACTTTCTGCTCTTGTGGACAATTTCAGCAACTTCACACCCATCTTGGAGCGAGTCTGCAGATGTTGGAGGTATATGGTACTCTCTTACCGGACAGCGGCAGCACCATTACTTCCGAGCCTCGCTGAAAAACTCGCTTCGGGTTTCGCTTCTTCTCGTCAAGGTTGCTTTCTCTGGGCTACGGACTCGATCGTGCGAGAATTCACACCGGACGCCCCTGGCTTGAGTAGAGAGACCACAGAAGCTGTGTTCAATTTCTTCCAACAGCAGGCGACTAACTTCTTGCGCGCACTCAATGACCTGCCGCCAGAAGAGCTGCCCGATGGTATGTGTTATCATTTCATTGCTGGATAACCAGGTTGTGCTGACAAAGAATTACAGTGATTGAAGACTTCTTCCGTCTTAGTCTCGATGTCCTTCTCAACTACCCTCACGAGTACATCTCATCGCCACTCATGCCCACCATTCTCTCGGCAGCAAGCACGTCGTTGACTTTGCTCAAAGAAGAGCCTATCATGTCAACGTTGCATTTCTTGAGAGATTTCCTTGCATACGGTACGCCAAACATGCCATCAAGTCACTTTGCTGATGAGGCTGGACGGGCGACCACGAATCCACCAGAAGTTCAGGAAGCAGTAAAACGAATCATTAGCACAGAAGGTGAAGTGCTGACTCAACGGGTCATGACCGGCATGATGTACACATTCCCTGCCGATTGCTTCCCAGATGCTAGCGGTGTGCTTCTGGCCATGTTCCAGCTCATGCCTCCGGAGATGGCCCGTTGGGTCGATAACACAGTCAAACTCCTTCCTCCCGGCAGCATCAGCCAACAAGAGCAGGAACGTGTCATTCGCAATATCGACCAGCGCATCCAGTCTGGCGAGATCAGGAAGATTCGGGCAGTATTGCAGGACTTTACCAACTCGTACAGGAGACGTAATGTCGCTCCAAGAGAAGGTTTGGGTCGACTCGAGGCCACTAGATTCAAGTTCTCTGGCTAGACTCTGTTTGTCAACCTCACGAACATGTGAGCGTTCATCACTTACCGCACAATCTAGAAGTGGCGGCCGAGTAATTTGTTGAGTGTCGGTTTCGCGCAACGCAACGAGTATCCGGCTGATACGTACCACACGCTTTACGCCTCGCAGCAGTCCCTACGGTGACTCGATGTCAGCCACACACGACTCTATGACCGCGAGAGTCGCTCTGGTTAGCTGTATAGGGAGCAGTACTTTCCGTACATGCCGACTGCAGGGCGATAGGTCATTGAGGTCGAAAATCATGGTTCAGATAGTTGCATCCCGTAGAACGCAAGCCCGAATAGAAATGTCGACAATGAGCACAACCAACGACCGATCACGCATGCAGATACCGCCGATCATGTGAGATAACAGCCCGCTGGAGTTTTCTGCATGCTGTCCTGCATTGCAGCATGCATTGTGTCAAGAGGGACCGTGATATTATGCATGTAGTCGACAATAGTGCTTCTTCCTGGGCACTAGCTCTTCTTGCTTGTGGCGAATGAATCGAGAAGAGAAGAAAGAAGAGCACTCGAAGCGTTCAGGCCGAATCCTGTAATAAGGACTTCAGAACATCGTTCTCGCAACCTGACAGATAGTGGAGGCTGAGGCGCTTGGAACGATCAATAGAAGTTCGAGAAGGGACGGAACGGGAATGCCTGATGGGGTCCTCTTGTGCCTGACGCACGGCTGACTGGGGATGTGCATCGAGTCAGGGTTCAAGCAACCAAGCTCCAGCCTCCCCAGTTCTCCAACACACCGCATATGTAAGGCGTTCATCCCTCGATGATCTATCTGCTACACACCAAGCCCATTCCATGTTTCTCGTCCCTTTGTTTGGATTCCTCTAGCTACCCGCCATCTATTTGGCGAAATGATACATGACGTTTCGACTCTGCACGCCCACATTGCCCTGCGGCGCATTGTTTGATTCAGAGCCTCGTAGATGAAACAGACGTAAGGCAAACACACGACCTTCTGTACTATGGCTACGTGCATTTCCAGTTACACAACGTGCAATAGCGTACAACCATACCCCATCCGGACCGCGCTCTCTGCCGGCTAAATAAGAACACCGCCCAATACCATCCTATTCGTCAGTCAGTGAATGGTAATCGCTGGCATGCCTCACCGCTTCTCATTCGCCAACCATAATGCTCCGAGTTCTGACGACATGCAAGAGTCGGAAGATGTCACGCCTGTCGAAACGATCGACCAAGGCTCAAGATCACGCAAAGCTAGGGTACTGGGCCGACTCAACTCTTTCTCGAAGCTAGGACATTGGAGGAAGAAGGAGGATGAAGTGAAGCAAGTCGACCAGAAACCTATCCATGAGATAGTCCAGGAGGAGAGTACATCACGGGTTCAGAACACCGTACTGGGTCAGTCAAATCAGAGGAGTCGGAGTCTATCACCGCAAACACGAAAGGTTGTGCCTGAACTTCCACGCCAATTGACCTTTACCCGACAATACTCGGAACGGCGAGAGAGACTCGAACAGCATGAACCGAGTTCGAAGGAAAGAAGGGCTTATAGCGAGGATCGTCGCGTTCCATTCACTCGTGACGAGACCAAGTTATCGGCTTTCAGCTTGTCATCAGCACACAACAGTCAGGCTGAAGCCTCACATCTGGAACATGCAAGTGCGACTGGACCATCTGTTGGTCTATCTGGAAGTCAGCCGTCGGACGTGCCCGAGAAGTCGTCGGTAAATGCGCCAGATCAATCAATGACTCTTCCTGATCAGCCGTCATCAACGAAAAGTGATTCTCCGCTTATGGATCAGGACGAATCGGAAACGGTCAACGACGAGGAACTCCAAAGGGAACTCGACTCGAGGTGGATCTTGAATCTCAGTATGCATTTCCGCGACAAGTCTGACCGGGAGAAATTCTTTATCACATATGCGCAAGAACCTAATCGCTGGCGAAGACTGACGGTGTCTTGTGACTATCGAAAAGCGGAGGCCGAGTCTCTCGAGTACGATCTCAAGAGGCTGCACACCCAACGCGACAAAAGCTCTAGGATATACGAATCAATTCGTGATTCACTTCCTGATATTCAGTTTCTCGACACCGTCACGAACCTTAAGCTGGAGACTGACACGGGTCAATTGCACGTCCATGTCACGGAGGATCTGAACGAGATCATCAATTTCCCCTCGGTCTCGCTTCTATCGCACATTAGAGAGCGGCACCAAACCTATCGCGAGAGCGACTTGGAGTTCAAACAACATCTCTCAGGTTTCGTCTACAAAGTCTATACCGGAAGCGAGTACCTGATCAAGAAGGAAATTCCCGGACCAGAGACCATCGATGAGTTCTTGTACGAGATTGCCGCGCTTGATGCCCTTCGCAGTGCGGAATCGGTCATCCGATTTCGGGGCTTGGTCGTCGACGATGAGGTCACTGTAGTAAAGGCGATTCTGATATCTTTTGCCTCTAAAGGGTCCCTGATTGATATCATCTATGACGAGCGCGAGAATTTGGAATGGCATACTCGCTGTAAATGGGCAAGACAAATTATCAAAGGTCTTGCCGAAATACACGAAGCTGGGTTTGTTCAGGGTGATTTCACGCTCAGTAATATTGTGATTGACAACGAAGACGATGCAAAGATCATCGATATCAATCGCAGGGGATGTCCAGTGGGATGGGAACCACCGGAGCTGCGACCATTGATCGAGAGTGGTCAGCGAATCGCTATGATGATAGGTGTCAAGACTGACATATACCAACTTGGCATGGTGCTGTGGGCTCTTGCTGAGCTCAACGACGAGCCAGAGAGAGTCGAAAGGCCTCTGTTTGAAGATCCGGACCAGGATCCCAAAGTACCACTATGGTACCGAGACATGATTCGCTGGTGTTTGGACGAGCAGCCTCAAACGCGACTCAATGCCAAAGATCTTCTCGCTTTCTTCGATGAGTACAGCGAGCTCCTTCCACCTCCTCCCCGAACGTCCAAAGTAGTCGATTTCTTGGACAATTCTGTCGTCAGCGGCTCATCACATCGCTCTGACAAGGAATACATCGATCCGAATACTGCGGTAGATCTCGAAGATATTGCAGAGGTCAGACAGGCCGCCCGGAGTGGAGCCTTGCCCAACGATGACGCCCGAGCGAGTATCTGGAATGCACCGCCCTCGACTGCGGACTACCATTACGACAGTTCAGGAAGCTACGTCGTGACTCGTGGGCGAAGTCTTCATTCTGGAAGGAGACGCAGCCCTCAGCCTCCTCACTCACGGTCAAGCGTGACTAGCATGTCTAGTATGAATAATGACGAACGGAAATGGGAACATATTTATGCAGAGGAAGCGCCAATGCGCCACGACTCGTCAATGGAGGGTGCTCCGCTGGGAAGAGATACACCTGGAGACGTTGTCATGACACCAGTGCACAAATTCTTCGAGCACAGCTCGGAACTGAATGCTCCTGAGGGAGCACGACGTGTGTCAAGAACAAGTTATACCGACAACAACACTTTCGATGCAGACATCGATCGAACCTCCCATTACGACGATACCGCTTGTCAACGAAGTCCACCCCTGCACCAGGACTCTGGACTTGACGAAGACATGATCAGAGATTTGACCATGACCGCAGACAATTTGGCGATGGACCAATTCTCGTTGCCTGGACCACTCGTCCACGGAACTCCAGGCGAAAAGCAACTCGCTCAACCTTCGTGATGATTCCGAAACAATGTTCATGGACGCCTGGTGGTGATGCCACAGGGTCCAAGACCTTGGGGCGAGACAAGACATCATTACCGATCAATCAGTTTACAATCCCAAAATATTTCTGCTGATGGAACCGGTGGCGTACACGGTTTCTCAGCAATACCTGAGTGGCTGTAGTAAGTGCATGGAGCAATACTAGCTGTCTCCACCACTGCAGATGCGGCAGCCGTCGCAGCCGTATTACGAAATGACGACAGAAAGACTTGATGAGAGACGAGGTTTCTTAGTGCTCACAAGCATATCTCTTGATGCTTGTGCGCTTACGACCAGGAGTGTTATAGCAGTTGCTTTATGTAATATACCAATCATTGCATGACTAGGCATTTGCCTTTCCGGTTTCTTCTCACTTTTTGAAGTCTATATGGGTATCGCTGTGTGTATGACTTGCACTTCCGAATTTGTGTATGTCTTTGTCTCATGAACCAGGTCATCAGATGCTTGACCAACTCATGAAGAGCTGGCGCCGTACTTGCTCCTGTACTCTTCCATGCCCTTGACCTCGCTCTCACTAGCGATACCCTTGACTCCCTCGATCAAGTCCGCAAGAGTCAAGACTGCCAACACAGGCACACCAGTGTCTTTCCTGACGATCTCAACTGTGCTAGGTCTGTCACTGCCGTCGTCGCCCTTGCCCTGCTTCTCGCTCTCACTCGTCGCCTTCTCCTGCCTGTCAAGTGCAACAACGATACCGACCAGTTCTCCTCCTTGGCTCTTGATGATACTGACAGCTTCCCTGATCGCGGTGCCGGCGGTCATCACATCGTCAATGATGACGACCTTCTTGCCCTTCAAGCTCTCTCCAACCAACAGGCCGCCCTCGCCATGGTCCTTGGCTTCTTTGCGGTTGAAGCTGTAGCCCACATCGGCGTACTTCTTTTCGTCAATGTCTCCTAGCGCGCAACATGTCGAGGCAGCGATTGGGATGCCCTTGTAGGCTGGACCAAAGAGAACGTCGAAGGAGAAGGAGGGGTCGGAAGAGGCGTGGTTGTGAAGGGTCTGAGCGTATGAGCGTGAGATCGACCGGGCGAGCTTGCTCGTGCTGAAGAGACCGCAGTTGAAGAAGTAGGGCGATTGACGGCCGGATTTGAGTGTGTAGGTGCCGAAGGTGAGGATGTTGGACTGCAAGCAGTGGGAGAGGAGGTCTTTCTTGAATTGGGGGATTGGCGCTGATGAAGCCATGGTGGGTGGTTGTCGTGCTGGGAGTTGGATTGGGAGAAGAAGTCAATTGGCAGAGAAGAAGTAAAAGAAAGAAGTCAAACGATCAGCCAGTATGGGGAAATAGCTGTATAGACGGAGCACGCGAGGAAACGGGGTCAGAGGCTTAAATTTTGAGGCTTTAGCTCACTATCAGAGCTCCATATAGCTACTCCATACCACACGTCCAAGCTTCCATTTTTATGATGATCGCAGTGACTACGCGGTGTTGATGTGCTGCTCTAGAACAATGTGGTAAAGAATTACTCGAATGCTTCTGTAAGCTTGTGCATCGCATGTGATAGTGAGTAACAGCAGTGAGTCTTCCTGCGGTGTCTTTTCGCATCATTTTTCTCTCACCGCCATGCTCATTCCTCCTTGCGGCGCCTGAATCTGGAAGGCACAGAAGTGACATCACCCAATCACAGGCATCCCAACAACCCCACCATTAAGCAGTTTGGCCACCTTTGGCCACAGTTTCGTCTTTTTCACAAGATTTTGCAGCGGGGCGTCGTCGCTTAGGTAAGACCCGCACCGACCGCGCGAGCCTACAAATTCTTGCGCCGCCCGCACCCTCTTTCACCCACCGTCTTCATACCTCGAATCAGTCTAGCATTCGAATCTGAGTATGTTCAAACTTACCTAGAGGCGGCATTGCAGTCTTCTAACGATCATCTCACAGAACGTCAATTATCTCAATCTCAAACCAAGTCAATTTCCAAACACCGCCAACATGGGGTACGCAGAGCTTCCCCTGAGCTCTATCTGGCGACCAGACGAGCTTCAATCATCATCAAGATCTTTACTAACAGGCGCTCAGTAAGGAGAAGTCTCACATCAACGTCGTCGTTATCGGCCACGTCGACTCCGGCAAGTCCACCACCACCGGTCGTAAGTCATCCTTCACAGTCTTGAGACGACAACACAAGCTCACAAACATCGACAGACTTGATCTACAAGTGCGGAGGTATCGACAAGCGTACCATCGAGAAGTTCGAGAAGGTAAAGAACACATTCTATACACTTTTGAGGCATGGTTTCGGTCGCAGAAAAAAAATCGAGCATAGGGGCATATTTGGTGGGGTGTATGGCAATCAGCGCTTCCACGCTCTGACCAGCTTCACACATCACTATGTCTCTTCCTCCAATCGCAACCATACTCATCAGTGTTTCTTATTCTTCGAACATCATTTCTAACACCCCTTCCAGGAAGCCGCCGAACTCGGAAAGGGTTCCTTCAAGTACGCATGGGTTCTCGACAAGCTGAAGGCCGAGCGTGAGCGTGGTATCACTATCGACATTGCCCTCTGGAAGTTTGAGACCCCAAGATACTACGTCACCGTATGTTTTCTACTGTTCGGACTCCTCTTACGTTATTAGACACTAATCCACCCCAGGTCATTGACGCCCCAGGTCACCGTGACTTCATCAAGAACATGATCACTGGTACCTCCCAGGCCGACTGCGCCATTCTCATCATTGCCGCTGGTACTGGTGAGTTCGAGGCTGGTATCTCCAAGGATGGCCAGACTCGTGAGCACGCCCTTCTCGCCTTCACCCTTGGTGTCAAGCAGCTCATCGTTGCCATCAACAAGATGGACACCACCAAGTGGTCCGAGGACCGCTTCAACGAGATCATCAAGGAGACCTCTTCCTTCATCAAGAAGGTCGGCTACAACCCAAAGCACGTTCCCTTCGTCCCAATCTCTGGTTTCAACGGTGACAACATGATCGAGCCATCCCCCAACTGCCCATGGTACAAGGGTTGGGAGAAGGAGATCAAGGCCAAGGCCACCGGCAAGACCCTCCTCGAGGCCATTGACGCCATTGACACCCCATCCCGTCCATCCGACAAGCCTCTCCGTCTTCCTCTCCAGGATGTTTATAAGATTGGTGGTATTGGCACGGTGCCAGTCGGTCGTGTCGAGACCGGTGTCATCAAGGCCGGTATGGTCGTTACCTTTGCCCCAGCTGGTGTTACCACTGAGGTTAAGTCCGTAGAGATGTATGTGGAATCCGACTCTTCGAAAAAACCTTGTCACTAATACTTTGCAGGCACCACGAGCAGCTTCCAGAGGGTCTTCCAGGTGACAACGTCGGATTCAACGTCAAGAACGTCTCCGTCAAGGAGATCCGTCGTGGAAACGTTGCCGGTGACTCCAAGAACGACCCACCAAAGGGTTGCGACTTCTTCAACGCCCAGGTCATCGTCCTCAACCACCCAGGTCAGATCGGTGCCGGATACGCACCAGTCCTCGACTGCCACACCGCCCACATTGCCTGCAAGTTCTCTGAGCTCCTCGAGAAGATCGACCGTCGTTCCGGCAAGTCTATTGAGAACTCTCCAAAGTTCGTCAAGTCTGGTGACGCCGCCATCGTCAAGATGGTTCCATCCAAGCCAATGTGTGTTGAGGCTTTCACTGAGTACCCACCTCTCGGTCGTTTCGCCGTCCGTGACATGCGCCAGACCGTCGCCGTCGGTGTCATCAAGGTTCGTTTCATCCACACCGATTACTTTCGATCTCATGCTAACTCACATTACAGTCCGTCGAGAAGTCCGACAAGGCCGGTGCCGGTAAGGTTACCAAGGCTGCCCAGAAGGCCTCCAAGAAATAGATGCCTTAATCGGTATCTGTGGTGGTCACGATTAATGAGATGGTGTTCGTCGCCTCTCTATCTTTCATGATTACATGGCCGAACATGGGGAGGATTCGGGGGAGTACGGTAGTAGTCGAATGAATGATTGATACCTCTATTTCGCACATTCTTGACCTCCGTGACTTGTCTTTACCTCGTTGTATCGTTGTCATGCCTTGTGTTGTATCCGGTATTGCGCAAGACGCATGAAATCTGTCACTGCGACAAAGTCACATGACGACGGTTATCACGTCCAGTCAACAATCAATACGATTCTCGCTCGCAGATCTCCAGTGGTCTGGGTAGCACCTAAGCCGTATACAAGAGTATCCGCATCTAGTATTACGATTCTGCGGTATGTACCTCAATGGATATCGTGGATCTTTCGCCAGGTGTTTTGTCAACACTCAATACAAGCCTTGCTCAGAGATGACAGTCGCCTGTGTAGTACTTCAACCATACGACAACACCAGCCGCGTCAGGTATTACGATGTAATGGTATATACCTTAGAAGTGTGTTCGGGTTGGATTAGGCAGGAGGGCTGTCTAAAAGTCTACCCTGTTGACACTTCATACAGGCCTTGCTCGGAGACACTTGATCGTCTGTGTAATATGGCAGCCATATAAGAGCAGTACTCGCCTTCAATTGTTACTCAATACAAGCTTTGCTCGGGGATTCTGGTCGTCTGTGTAATACTGCAGAGGCATAGCAGCATGCACTGAATACAAGCCTCGCTCAGACTTTCTGGTCGTCTGTGGAATAACGCCGCCGTACAACAGCAGCAGTGCTCGTGTCTCGGCATCATAAAGTTATGGTATATATGATATGAGGGGAGTCGAGGTTGCGAGGGCAAGAGGGCCGTATCGATAATCTAGACGAACTTCACGTAAACAGTGGTTCGATGCTGAGTACGCCGAATGAGGGAATTATGTCTGATTCTCCTGAACACGGTCTTGTAGACTCGAACACCACTTAGTATCATAATGTTGTGACATGTACTTGACCCGATCCGTTCAGATCAGGGGATGCCAGATGGCCGTATGGAATGATTGAAACATCGACATACGCAAAGATCGGATTTGTTCCGAGTACACCGAGTAGGATGACAGCGGCCGATTCTCTAGAACATGGCCTCGTAGGCACAGCTTCACTCATGGGTCTTCCCATTTTTGAAGGGAAGCTATTGGTGCGTACCCTGGATGTTGAATGAGAAAGAAAGGTCAAGCCATCAACACGAGGAGGTGGTTTCAATCCCGAGCATACCGGGTAAGGTGACAGCAACGATTTTTCTAGAGAATGTCTTGTAGACACGGACATACCAAAATGTCATCTTGTGTGTTAACATTCTGACTTCTATGTCTCGGTATTGCATTGTCTTCCGACCTGCACATCGTAACACCACTGGTGCTTGGTCAGTCGTCTGAGTTCTTCGATCATCCGCGGTATCGTTGTTCTTGATCAAAGTGCACACATTGATCGGTGCTGGACGACGACTAGTTGTTTGCGACATGCTGGATGATGGTGACATCCAGAGGCCAGCTCTTAGAGAGTATCATTGGATGTGTGTGCCATTCTCAGGCCGCACCCGCAGTTGGTGTGCCTCCAGGACTTGCATCCCCGAGTGATAGGATAATCATGGAGGGAACCGCAGTTCTGAGTCAACTTGGACACCCGTCGTCGTGACAATATATCATCGGAGATCCCGCGATCGTATCCGGCGCTCCGCCATCATTCCACCCATGATCCTGACGCGAGCCATTATAGGTGGCATGCCGACAACAAGCAGCTTGCATTCTCCGGTGTCGAAGTAGGATTGCTGGATCCTGTTGATGTTCGCGCCTGGGCTGGATCTCCCGTTTTTCAACCTTCGTCTGCTTACTCCGTGGCCTCCTTGCCAGCATCTTCTGCCAATGCTCTGTCGTCAATCATACCCTCGGCGGCGACCTCGTCTTCCGCCAGCCAGCCATATTCGCTGCTAATCTCGTCTTCGGAATCATCAATCACACCGAGCTTTCTTTTCCGACTCTTGATGGGACTGACCCCAGACCTAGGCAGACTAGAGAGAGCAACAGCAGCAGCCGCCAAGTCGTCCTTACCGACTTCAGCATCACCGATACCCTTGATTCCCGAGTCGTGGATCTCGAATTCGATAATGTGCCCCACGTCTCCCTCCTCCGCAATGGTGGTTCCATGTAGCTTGGTCACACCCACGAATCGCGCGCTCTTTGTCGTCTGACTCGCATCGTTCTCGGCTCGACGTACTGGGAAGTCGCGAAACAGAACAAGCCGATTCGTTATGCCATTGTCCCATTCCATGCCGCTGACACCCGGAACCAGCACAGCACCAAAGCCTGTGCCAGGACGCATTCTTGTGGCGCAACCTGTCGTGACGAGTATCGCTATATTGTGGAGTGCTGCCAGCTTCTTCAGCGCCGAGACAAGCGTACCGAGAGCGCTGTACCGGCGACCGCTCACCCATTTTGCTGTTTCGGATTTGGTATATTGGCTTGCCGACGAGTAACGGGGATAGGCGATGTCTACCAGAGTATGCAGTCCGTCAACGACGATGAGAGAGGTATTCGCAGGCGGGAACCAGGAAGGTGGATGTAGGGATAAAGCGAACAGGTGCGCGAGGGTCGGTGTGCGAAATTGGTGAAACTTGCTGCTCAGACTGTCAAAGCTGTCTTTGCCGACGACAGAAGAGACAATAGAACTCAAACGTGAGTGCATGATCGGTACAGTCGCATCTAGTAATGGTCAGATTGGAGAGCAAGAACGGTCTCATACAGAACGTACCGATCCAGACGACCTCTCCATCCGTATCAAGAACATGAGCGGCAGCCTGCAGTCTGTCTCTGCTTCAGCCTCGTCTCTTCTAGATTCCCTGAGCGGTCCTACCCTAGCGTCGATTTGCCAGATCCTGCTGGTCCCCATACTTCAGTCACCGTGCCTCTCGCCAGTCCACCCGCGTGGTGTACTCGTGACGCAGGACCATTACTACCAAGGAGAGCGTCGAGCCTCTTCAGACCGGTTGTGACTGAGCGTGGTCCACTGCTCTTGAGATCATGCAGCGCTTGTGTCGCAGAGACGGTGGGTAAGCGATCTGAACAATGTGAGTAACAGGAGTGGTCGTCTCGGCGTCATCGTTCGTACGGGAGGAAGAGGGTATGTTGGGCCCGATAGATGACGGCGCAGCTTGTGAAGATCCATGGACAGCCATTGCTGCCGCGATCGCTTCACATCACTGATGGCTTGGAGTGGTAGAATGTCACAAAAGACCGAAAGGCAGTTTGATGATGCCGTCGTTTTGGGGAACAATTGGGGAAGGAGAGTCTCTGCAATTTAGGCAGATCTCATGGATGCTTAGTCAGACTCGTCGCCAGCGTATTCTATGTAGTATGGCTTCTATGCTTCTCCTTCACGAAACTCATTGCAAGTAGTGATTGTTCTGTTAGCCCTACACATTTCACTGTAGATACCTGCTGAGTGATGCCGTTGATCATGCGTTATCCCATCGCGAGAAGAGCACACCCCGTCCTTCGACATAAATTCGACATCACCATATGAAAGTCCAGTCGAAAACGACCATTCCACGTAGATGACAACAACATCGGCTCGAGACCTATTGCTCGATCAGTGGTCCACCGAGCACAACCAATCTCTCGTTATAGGTTTCATCTGTCTTTTTGGCGGATCGGGTTGACATTTCCAGCTGTTGACGGCTCGCTTACTAGACGTGAGGTAGTGCTGCATGAGCTGCAGCAGAGCGTACTTTGCCACGGGCGACGTCGAACCCTGGTTGCGGCCCAACGATCATGACATTCGTTGGCTTGCTAGGCATTGAAAAGGGTGAACGTATAATATGCTGCACCAAGTCTCTGATATGGGATTGTATCGTCGAGCGGTTGAGGTGCTACTCGTCACATTCGTGTGCCATGGTATTGCTGTTTTGATCAGAAGTGTTCCTCCTCCCCAACATGATGAAATATGACATGGAAGGCCGTCTTACCGAATGAGGCCGAGACCTACCGCACTGCAACGTATTGAACGCCGAAGTAGACACCACTACGGCTAAAGGCACTTCGATGCGTAGCACTGCATTTTCGATCCCCAAGTCGATTTCAATCGAAGCCATGATCGTACCGCGGGCGCGTGGGATGGCCATCGGACATTCGCTGAGACCGTAATATGTGACACGAGCTGCAGCGGTAACGTAATTGGATAGCATGTGATAGAATGCATGACCCGCATAACAAAGTCACTCCTGCAGTAGTCGTCAGTTGTCGTCACGCCTATAGTGATTTCCCGCGGGGTCGGACCATAAATTGCGAAGCCCTACACTTGATCCTCGTCCTTGCCTGCACCGATGCGATATCGTTGTTCCTCGACAAGGAACGGCCATACTACCGCTGATGTTTTGTCCCGCTGCAGGCTGCTCGCCGCAAACGCCAGACACGGTCAGACGGCTCGCGAAGCAATAAGCGGAAGAGCCATTGGTCAAGAGCAACAATAGTATGCCGCTCTGCAGGTGAATGCGGTGGTGCGACGTGTTCGTTCCTGAAGCGTCGCTCGTATACAGATGTCCGCAGACTCGCTCGAAGGCTGCCCAATAGCGCGAAGGGAGTTTCTTGGACCCGCAGGTACCATATACGGACATTGAGACCCTCGATATTCGTAGAAGGAGGTCTTGTCCATAATCCGGCCCAGTCCTTCACCTCGTAGCGCTGCACATGTGCTGCTCTTTTTAACGCTTTATTTATCTCGTGTGCTGGTGCTCCGGCGACGGCAACAATGCCTTTTGCCAGGCTGTGCTTGAAAGCAACATGCAGGTCAGGCGACTCTTTGACGCTTGTGCAAGAATAGACGACTGCGCAGATAAAGATGGTAAAGATTGCTCGATTGGTTTCAGGGCATTTGGGGTGCGGTTGCGCGTGGCTCCGGCTGACCAATCGCAGCAGGCAGCAACGCGCTTTGAGTCGTGAAGGTGTGACACCTGCACCACTTTATTACTTTACTTCTGCACCCCATCGGCCTCGTTGCGTCTCTATGCATCGGCCTAAATATCTCAACTGTACCCCATTGTACGCCATCACACACGGGCCGTGGCCGTTACTCCGCGACCTTGATACTCCATATAGACTTCAGCCTCCATGATGGAGTCACCACATGCTTCTTGGTTCGTCGACTCTTGCAGTAGCGTTGTATTTGACAGCAGTTATCAGCTGCTTGTCTATCCAGTACTGTGTCTTCACTCTTTTTCTTCCTGTCGCTAGCCGTGGATAGTACCTCAACTCCGCAAGAAGACTACAGCAAGACCAAGAAGCACGGCGTGTTACCTCGATCTTTCGTGTTCTCTCCAGCGATTAAGTATCCTTCAAATACTCTGCTGTACTGTTTCAGCATGTCGTCCTATACAAGACATCACTGTATTGAAAATGAATTATACATGATCAAGTCACATCACGCACGAAGTGATAGCGATTCCGATCGAAGCGAAGCATCTCATCGGTCCGGTAGTACTGCTCCGACAGAGTATGAATACTGCACGCAAGCCTCAGAACTCACGACTCACCACACTGTTGAAGTAATGCCGGAGGAGGACAGCGAGGAGGAGGAGGAGGACAAGGGCGACGTGTATGATCGTACGCATGCAAGTTCGACATGTTCTGTCGACACATACTCGTCATCTGTACCGTCACTCCACGAGCCTGACGACCATGCACTTGACTTCAAAGTGCTGCCCGTTTATCGGCCTCGGACCTTCTACTCTGACGACATTCCGAGCACTCCTGCAGACTTTGCCGAGTTGTTCCCATCAACCAGACGATTGACGGTCGCTCATGACGATACTTCCTTGGACGGCAACATGAACCTCAAGGTCAACACATTGATCAAGACGTCCCACGGACGCATGCAGTATATGACACTGTTTCATCTCCGCCTGTACGACCACAAGAATCGGCAATTCTCCTTTCGCCGCTATTGCCGCAATTCCGGACGTGAAGTGTGTCATACTGCTCGGAGGCATGCAGAGTCCGCCGAGGAGAGGCGGCCAAGTCTTCAGCAATCCCTGAGCAACGCATTCGCAGTCTTCCGAACCAAGTCGGAAAGTACCATTCCTACCATGAAGCGAGCTGATGCCGGTTGTGAATCGTCACAGCCAGAGATTGATGCTTCAGACGTACAGCCCAGACGTCCACAGTCATCGAGTGGGCTCTTCAAGACAAACACACGAACACCAACAAATACAATCAAGCTCGACTTTTCGAACTACGCGCAAGTCGAAATGAAACGTCGCGGGACACAGTCGAACAAGCGGTACGATTTCCAGTACTGGGGCCGGGGCTATCAGTGGAGAATGTCGACACAAAAAGACGGTCTGGGTACACAGAAGTCGTTTCAGCTCTACCGCTCCAATGGTGATATTGCACTAGCACACATTGTGCCGGAGCCGCAAGACTCAGCTGAGCGGGAAGAGGAGCGCATGAAAGGTGGTTGGATACCGACCTGTTCAATGTGGATCAGTGATGAGCGCGTCTGGCAGTCCCAAAACGACGTGTCTGATGTTGTGATGGCCACCGGACTTGTCGCTCTTGTGGACGAATCTATCAGGCAATACTTCCAGAGCAAGCAGCAGAAGACTCGTCAGTCACTACCCATGTCGAATTCTTTGTTTGACATGGATCGCATTCCTGGAGCCAAACGGATGTTTCGGGGGACGTCAAGCCGTCTGGTCTACTAGCCATGGTAGCATATTACACCGCAGCACACCGCCTCGACGGACCAGTCACGGTATTTGATGCCTCGACAGAAGCAATCACGCTATGACGCCTCAGCGATTTTTTTTTGATGCTGCACAGCTGTACAGTAATTATCTTCTGGGTACCTGAGTGGGTTCTGCGTAGACTCCTCGACAAGCGTGACACTCGTATTAGATCCGGAAGCTTGCATCGGTCTTCGGATGACTGCATCTGGCTTGCGGTACTTGATTATAGAGTACATACGTACTCTATCTCACCGCCATTTGGACGGTCTGTACAGATCGTACAGAAGTAGTTTTTCATCGGCAAGTCACAAAGATTCTGCGTATGTAAGAATATGGATTCGATCACGAGAGACAATACAGGATAACATTGGTCTTCCTTTCGCGTGTTATTAGGCTCGTACCTCAAGATTGACACTTCTATACCACGCTTTGACGTAGCAGTCCGGGTCCATGGTTACACGGGAGCGGAAAGGTCCATACCGAGAACGTAACGTGTCACAACCAGACGCATACCGAAATGATGACAGCGCTCGTGCGCCGGGGACCGCGGCTACAGGCGTGGAACTTAGGAAGGATCTCCCCCGAATTGCAGCGTGTTTCACTGAAAGCAAAAAAGTTTGGGACACTACGGGCGGACCGCGAAGTCTAGTTAACGTCGTCTCTATTCTCTATATCAAGACTCCTGCTTCGATAAAATTCGTGAAATATCCTTGACCAAATGCGAGTTGCTATCATCCCTGCCCAGTGCACTGTGGGTAGCCAGTCGTGCATTCGATCACTAGCTACTGTGTCCATCCCGCTACTTGCTCGGTACATGTCTTCCACTGGAACCTGCATGCAGGTCTTGCTGTCATGCAAAGATCATTGGGCGACTAACCTACCTATCTTTGTAGCTGATATCCAAGGCACCATCGCGGCCGACGATCCCAACGCAGACGGCGCAAGACGTGCTGCATATCTTGTACGCATGAATCAAGACACAAATTTCAAGAACCCGCACAATATCGGCAGCCATTGGACGCCTTCGGTTAAAGCCCGACAAACGTACAGAGCCATATCTTACCGCCAGATGGCTTCAGTCATGTTTCACGGACCCGGCTGAAGACTTTGACCTGCATAGATGGAGCAAACGGAATTGTGTGGTAACTTCCAAGCAAGCAATTTGTTGCAGGTCCCGACATGATGGCGCGAACAATGTCCCGTGGGCTCATCCTCCTCAGTATGTCAAGTAAGTGGACTGAGCTCTCCAAGTGGCTAGTATAAGTAAGTGGTTAGGAAGCCCCTCTTTTGCTCTGCATGGGTAAGTTCCTAGGCAACCAATCTCAACCTTTTGAAAGTCTTCTCAGCTCCGATTTGTTCAATATCAGGACGATCTAGCACCGCTCTTTCATTGCAATATCTTCAATCTACGTTTTGCCGACTTCATCTACGCCTAATTGCCACCCGGCGTCGTCTTCCGATATGTCGAGTCCAACTTCTACACGAAGCTCAGCAAGCGCTAGGGGATTCTCTAGCACGTGGCAGACCAGACTCGCTTGTGAGTCTTTGTTGTGTGTTTTCTGACCAAAGCCTCGAGTCTAACTATCCTTACAGCCGAATGCTCTGGACGTGGTTTTCAACCTCCAGCCTATGAAATGTTCTCTGATCGTAGAGGTAAGCATGTTCATTTAAAGTTTTCATATCCATGCACCAGTTTGACATGCGCACTGCACGCGACAAGCCAACCATTTATTGTCCTGTCGACGCACAAGCCAGAACGCGCGACTCAGGGGCCACAGCAGCTAACACTCGACAGGAGGCCGCACAGCGTGGTCAAGCACTGTTTCTATTAATGGACAAGGATACTCAGCCCGATACTGGTATGCCGGAGATCATGCCAACAACGCAAGGGAGGATGCAGCAGAAGTTGCCCTCCAGAGAATGGGCATTATTCCCACGCCGAGGAGCCCGTATGCCCAGCAGAACCAGCAATCACGATAAACTCGATTCCGACGTCGCTCCGCGGCGATATGCCACTCGGCCCGACCTCGATGCTTGGACCTTCCCCCATAACAGACAGAGCATTACATCACTATACTACTAGTCCTAATCTGACATCTCATTACCCACACCGGCATACGACTATGCCGCACTTACCTTCATCGCCTAGTTCCGGCGTACGACACAAGTACTGGAGGTCGATCTGTTTTCGATTATATCTTTAGAAGGGTACCGACGCGTGTTGTCAGTACCTTTACTCACGGCTTTGATACACCACAGACAGCTCGATTGTCGGTCACAGACGGCTTCGGACACATTGAACAAGTCACGGGCGGCTTCTTCCTTTGCACAATATCTCGGTCTCGGTCCACTGCATACACTTCCACACATAGATGATAGATATCTATCTGGTAGAAACACTTGTATATGAGAACTTCTACTGTACAACATCCTATCGGGTTCTGCCCCGAATCTGGGGGCGCTGACATACCACAGCACGTCTTCTGGAGCGCAATTTGGGAGGCGAGCGTCGTCTCGGACTATCACCATTAAATCGTCACGCCGAGAAGGGCGACATACCAACTGTGTGATCAGACATGTGCTCGAGCAACTCTAAATAATGTGCCGGAATCCATCAGGAGTTTCGCTTCCTTCGAGTCTGGTTCGTCTCCGGAGGGAGAGCTCGGCATTCCCAATCCGGCAATCCGTCGGGGAATGACTTCCCCCACATTATCGCGACTTTCCCCGCTCAACTATTGGAGACTCTGAACGACCAATCAGGTGATTGTAACCGCGAACAAGTCCTCATAAGGATTCAAGTCTACTTCTACCGTCGTAAGAAAGACTGCTGCCTCTCTTCGCGCTCACCTCCCTCTATCTGCACTCAACCTTGTCACATACTCGTCTTTTGGTCACATAACATTTGCTCGACCCCGCATACACCACACAAGAACCCCACGTTCATACCTCCAGACATACATCGATCCACGAATCATGGCGACAACGACAGAAACAAGAGCGCCTCCAGCAAAGGAGACATTCCACTTCATCAACGACCCAGCCGACGCCATCAACGAAGCCTTGACAGGCCTGACCTACCTCAACCCCTCGCTATGCTACAGTCCAGAATATAAGATCGTGCACCGAAAAGACCTCACATCGTTCTCGCGAGACCACGTGACAACAATCGGTTTCTCCGGCGGCGGCCACGAGCCAATGTTCGGCGGTTTCGTGGGGCACAACTTCCTCTCCGCCTACGTGAGCGGCAACATCTTCGCTTCACCGACTGCGGCGCAGATCTTTGAAGCGATCAAACTGTGTCAATCGAGCCCTGAAGCGAAGGAACTGGGATCGTTGGTCGTCTGCGGCAACTATACTGGCGATATCCTCAATGCTGGATTGGCTATCACTAGGGCACAGGCTGCAGGCTATAAAGTTCACTTCTGCCCGGTGGGTGACGATGTTGCTGTCGGACGCAAAAAGGGCGGTAAGGTCGGACGGAGAGGCTTGAGTGGGCATCTTGTTGCGTTGAAGAGTGCGTGTGCCGTGGCGCAGCAGGGCGCGGATCTGAAGAGGGTAGCTGGTGTGATGGAGTATGTGTGCAGCAACGTCGGGACTATTGGCGTCGCTTTCGATCGGTATGAACCTCTCGTCTCTTCCGAAGCTGCGTGATATTGTATGCTAACGACCACAGCGTTGCTCTTCCTAACGCACGGCTCACAGACCTGCAATCCCTTCCGGAAGCTACGATCGAACTCGGCATGGGAGCACACGGAGAGCCTGGTCTACGACAATTACACCCAATACCATCGCCAGAAGATCTGACTTCGCAGATGGTCGATCTATTGCTCGATGTCACCGACTCAGATCGCTCTTTCATACCTTTCTCGGCCTCCAGCTTTCCGTCGGATGCGCCCAAAGACGCGGACAACGAGGTCATTCTGACGCTTAACAGTCTCGGTAGCACCAGCGATGAGGTCTTGGCCAAGTTTGCGGAACTGGGTATCAAGGAACTGGGGAAGAGAGGATTCGTGGTGAGGAGAGTCACTTTGGGGCCGCTCGTTACCAGTCTCAAGATGAGTGGATTTGGTTTCACGCTATGGCGGTTACCGAAGCCAAACGGAGAAGTCTTGACTAGGCAGCAGGCAATCGAGTGTTGGGATGAAAGGGTCGATGTTGTTGCTTGGAGGCAGTAAACCGAGAGAACCATAGTTGAAGCATCCACTAATCTAAATTTATCATGTCCATAACTCAACGCGCGATCAAGAAGGAGGCGGCTCTACCACTCCGTTCGCAACTCGCCTCTCCGACTTCGACTCCAGCGCGAATCAAACCGCGAAAGATCCTTCTCGAACCTGAGAATGATTCTTGAGCGCACTCTCATCGCCAGAAGCGCTGGACGACGTAACACCAAGCTCTTCTGCGGACTCGGCACCTGACTTTCTGAAGCAGTAACCAGGGTGAAAGATGGTAAAGGCAATGACGGCGATGGCAATCATACTGCATGCATATTAGTCAAGATCTTAATGATAAACTGTACGGTATTGAGACCTACACAGACTCGAGCACAATGAACTCAGACTCAACTCTCATGATGGGGTTGCCCCAACCACCACTAAGTTCAGCGACTCTGTAAGCGCAACGGATGAGAATGGCTGTATAAGCGACCGTCGCGGCAGCAATGAACAGTCGGAACAATCTGTTGGAGGCAAGATCCTGCGAGCTGGGTTTCAACAGCTTCAAGCTCTTGCGTACGGTCCAGAAGAAGTCGAACGCGAGCACGGCAAAGGTGACCAGAGTGATGACCTGGAAAGCCAGACCAGCGATCATGATATCGACACCGATATTGAGAAGCGTCTGACCTTCTGCAACGGCGGACAAAGCACCACCTGCAGCCTGAAGAAGGATACTGACAATGTCGCACGAAACGAAGATCCAGGTGTAGAGCTTTGGTCGGAGACGAGAGAAGTGCGCACCGAACGCAAGGCAGACGTGCTTGAGCAGAAGATAGATGCCGCCGCTCATGAAGGCGGGAGCAAAAGTGAGGAGTACAACGGATAGCTTGAATCCGGTGCCGCTGAAGGGGTCATTGTTGAGCATCAAACGAGCGATGTAGCCGACAGTCTCCAATGCGCAGCCAAGGGAGAAGACGATGCTAAAGGCGAGCCAGGAGCGGCGGTACTTCCATCCCTGGACCATAAAGATGATGGTAGCGACTCCGAAGATGATGATGAGAATGATCGACGCCGCGAGACTGGGTGCATAGCCATAGATACTGTCCGATGCTGGACAAGTCGCTTTGGTGCATTCGCTGTCGGTATTATCACGCGCGAAGAGTTCGACGAGAGACATGGTTGGTGAGCTGTAATAGTGTTTTGGTTGGCAGGTGGGTAAGTGAGCAAGTGAGTGGGCTGCGAAGTGGTAGCTGCAACGATTGTGAAGGAGTAGCTCTTCTACTGGAGCAGATGTAGATGTGGAGTGGGTTGCAATTGAAGTGTGTTGAAACTGGATAGTCATTTGAGCAGAGGAATGCTCACCTTTTGATCACCTACCGGGCTGCACTTGCACCAGCGCAAGGTGAAGTGAATGAGGCAGTGTCTCACGCTGCAGATTTGTTGGTAGCAGAAGCTGCGACACGGACAAACAAATGTCGCATCGCGGCGTTGTGTTGTTGTATCTGCCCGAGCTCGCACCCACTGCCGCATCCGGTATTGTCTGCGCAAGGAACAACCAGGCACCAGCATAGCACAGTAGAAGGATCTCAAGACGTGCCGCATCCGATGATATAGCGCAGGAGCAACCAGGCACCCGCATAGGATAGTAGAAGGATTTCAGAACGTGCCGACAAGCGACCCGGGGGCCTGTCACATTGCATCAAAAGGGATTCTGCTAAATGGCGCATCACTGGCCGCGTAAACCGTTGTAGAGGCTGAGCTCATCTGCGTCGAGATCGAGAATGCGCAACATTTCCCCCAAGCTAGGATTGTCGTTGGTCGTTGGCATTGATGTGTGCCCTCCTGCCGTCTGTCAAGTCTGAGCCACGTGATCTGCTAGCCGTATTAGGAAATATGAGCGAGACTTGGAGCCGCAGCGAGTCCTTGGCGCGCCGACCGCCGACTTTGAGATCAAATACGGCCCGACACAAATACAAGGTATAGGCGTAATCCAACACATGGTCATCAAGTTCAGCATTTGTCTCCTTAACAATCTGTTCTTCGTGAGAAAGCCCTGCTCTACTTGATACTTTCACTTGCTTGTCGTTTGAAAGACCGGTGCTTTTAGCCAAAAACTCCGCATCTGTCTCCGGCAACCCCAATTCGGAGCAAACAATCGGGCGAACCAGGCAGGCAGCCAGCACCGGGCAAACTCCGTCGTCCGGTGCGGCATCGCTCCCTCTGCAAGTTGCGCGGCTCTTTCTTCTTTCTCCAATAACGAACCCCTCCCCCACCATTACCCCACCAGCTCCCGATGACGGTTATTGAAAACTATGGAGCGAAACCACGGCTAATGACCACGGCCGGGAAACTTTCGTGTACCACGCGCGTGTAAGTCTCCTCTCTTCTCTTCACGCTCTTACTCGACCTCAATCTCACCTCCGAAAGACCAAGGTGACTGCAAAAACACGACCAATACACACCTATCCACACCACTTTCAAACATGTCGAAATCAAACATTGCCTTCTTCGGTCTCGGCGCCATGGGCGGTGGCATGGCCATCAACCTGGCAAAGGAGGGCTACCCAGTCACAGGTTACGATGTCTACACTCCCCTCGTCGACAAGCTCGTAGCAGCGGGCGGTAAGCCCAGCTCAACACCAGCAGATGCGTGCAAGGAAGCCGACTTTGTCATCCTCATGGTAGCAAACATGCACCAAATCAACTCGGTACTCTTCGAGGGCGACAACGCAGCAGTTAATGGCATCCAGAAGGGCAAGATGATCATCATCTGCTCGACATGTCCTCCCAAGTTCCTCCACGAGCTGCGCAAGTCCCTCGACGGCGCCAACCGCTCCGACATCCGCCTTATCGACTGTCCGGTATCAGGAGGCACAATCCGTGCCGCAAACGGTACCCTGTCCATCTTCGCCGCTGGGCCAAAAGAAGACATCACGAGCGCCGACGAGGTTCTCAATGTCATGTCCGGCAATCTCTACAAAGTAGAAGGTGGCATTTCCTCAGGTACCAAGATCAAGACAATCCACCAGCTGATGGCAGCAACCAACATCATCTCGACATCCGAAGCAATGGGCCTCGCGGCGACCGTCGGTCTGAACACAAAGAAAGCATTCGAACACGTCAAAGCTAACGACGGCACCTCGTTCATGTTCGAGAACCGCGGTCCACATATGCTCGCCGACGACTGGTCACCTCTCTCAGCGCTCGGGATCATCTGGAAAGACGCCGGAATCGTGTGCGACGCGGCGCAAGAGATCCGCTTCCCAGCGTTCATGGCCTCGACCGCCGAGCAGCTGTACCGCCGCGGCAACGACGAGGGCATGCTGAAAGACGACGACGCGAAGCTGGTACAGATGTACCTGCCTTCGGACAAGGGCTCGCTAGTGGCGCAGAAGAGCAGCGCGGACGAGAGAATAAACGCCAGCCACCAGGTGAGCGCGGACACGGTCAACGATCTGCTGGCCGGTATCCATCTCGCGGCCAGTGTGGAGGCGTTGGCCTTCTGCAAGGCGCTGGGTATGGACACCAAGCTCATGTACGAGATCATCAGCAAGGCCGCTGGCTGGTGCAAGATGTTCACCGAGCACATGCCGCAGATGCTGGAGAAGAACGAGTGGACTCTGGCGCATTGCAAGGATGCTGATGCTGTGAGGGAGAGACTGGTATGTTTTGAACTTGTTGACTGCCGGGCGGACATCGTGCTGATTGCTATCTTACAGGAAAACGCCGTCGACAAATGCAGACAGATCAAGTACCCGTGCCCTATGGCCTCGATGGCGCTGCAGCAGTTCTACTTTGCTGGTCTGAGGAGCTAGATTGGGGACCCGGCATAGGATCTGAGACATTCTTGTATAGCAGCATGGCATACTCCATCTTATCTTGCGGGTCGAGCGGGACAGGTGGAGTGACCCGGCGGATCGTAATCAGGGATGCAATGAAGATGTTGGAGACCTGAGCAGAAACTGTGGAGAATAAACATGATACGGAACCATGGTTGATGCGCATGTCAAGTCATTGTCCAACGTACATTGTGTCTCTTTTGCAGCATATTTGGTCAAAATGCAACATAGCCTGCTGGTTTTCATCTGAATGGCTGATCATTGTGACCTCTGCATTCGAGTATATCTACTGAAGCTATAGTTTATGACAGTGTCCAAGGTCTTCCGGATTCACATTCATTCTTCCTTGCACAATCTTCCCTATTTCTAATCTCTACCTGTTTTCGTCCTTTTTACAGTACAGCTTTCTCCAATTCTCTAATCTGCATCGTCGTGTTGACAAGCACGCGATCGATTGACGCTAGTACAGCCGAATGCTTTTTTCGTTTCAAGATGCCCCCTCGCGATGCAAGAACAGCAAAAGATACCAAATGCCCTTTTCGAGAGAAGGCTTCCGGCCTCTTCCACATAAGAAGCGAAGAACCTCAAGGCTCCAGAGCCTTCCAGTATACCCCACGGCAACGAGAGTATTGCCCGTCGCTCGTGATCATCGTTCCGCGTTCGGTGCCCCGAGGAGCCGTGGATTGCCTGCGATCCGTCTATGATGTGTCTAACCATTGTCGTAGCACCAGCCAGGCGCGTTTGTTCCCTGAACGCCAAAAGAAAGAACAATGAAAAGGCCGTTATGTGTCAACGTTTTGTGGTAGGACACGTGGTTCCAGAGAACTGCATCCAGGGACTTTTCGTAGAGAAGTCAACTTAGCAACTCGCAAGCAGCAGAGACGTCAACGTCCTGACCAAGCTGCAACCGCAAGCACTTTATGCCAAAGACCAACATTGAGCGTTGAACAGCTCCGCATACTCAATCGCCAGCTTGAAGACCGCTTCACGGGAGAGCCTCGAAACACGTCGGGAATGTAAGCTTCGGCCATTTGAACGCCGCTAGGGTCGGTCCCGCACACCGAGTTCGACTACTGCTGGTTCTGCGCACCGTTCTCGTCGCCGTAAGGGTTAGACGCGTGTGAGTACATGCCACCCATGAAAGGCTCGTTGTGACCTTCAGCAGACGCGTAATTCTGGCCCTCACCACCGTGCTCGGCCTTGACAGGCATGTTGTGATGGTGGTGATGGTGCTGTTGCTGCTGCGGCGCTTGCTGCTGCTCGTGCTGCTGTTGTTGCTGCTGTTGACCCATAAAGCCATCCTGTCCATGTGCATTAAACATGTTCCAGCTGTGCTGCATCTGTCCTCCATGAGGCGCGTAATGTCCATTCTGATCTTCACCCTTGATGCTTGAGTATTGCATACCGTTTGGCATGCCCGACGCGTACCCATAGTTTGGTGGCATTGGGTTCGAAGAGGAGTGAGGACGCATCGCGTAGGCTGGCATACCGGATCCATACGGAGCAGTGGTTGATTGAACTGGCTCGCCATTAGTCGAGTTGGTCATGGAGGAGAGGCCGAGTCCTGAAATACTGTTACGAGCATCGTGATGCATTCCAGGAGGGTGGATCAAGCTGTTGGCCCGAGATGATCTGTTGGAAATCGAAGCAACACTGGATGCGTATGAAGACTGGTCGCCATTGACAGTCGGGCTGCTGCTGGAAGCATTAACCATGTCTCCGTTGGCGTAAGCTGCGGCCGGAGCACCCGCAACATTAGCCAGACCCGCAAGACCAATGGGTTCGTTACCCATGGACATGCGGTTGGAAGGATTGGTGTTCCTTCTTTGATGAGCGAGGTGGTTAGCACCGGTAGGGTTTCCTCTTCGAATAGAACATTTCTGAAAGTGACGTTTCAAAATATCGCTTCGGGAAAAGGTGTCCTTGCACAGATGGCACATGTATGGACGATCACCAGTGTCTGCAGAGATTGTTAGTGTCAAAACAGGACCAACGACCGAACAAGTATGACTTACGTCGCAAAAGATGTCTCTTCAAGTGTTTGGCGTGGAGGTACGTCTTGTTGCAATGAGGACAAGGGAATTTTCCATCGGCGTCCTTGGCTGGAATCATGGACTTGGTAGCGGCAGCTGTGCCCGGTGTCGGTGGAGCAGCACGACCAGGTGCGCTGGGCAAGATACCACGTCTTCCTTGAGATCCAACAACATGGGTGGGCTCCTGCTCTTGACTTTGCAGATACTGCCCTCCTTGTGTCATGCCATTCGATGGTCCAAAGTTGGGGAAAGGTGTAGTGCCATAGTTGTTGGTTTGAGGGGCCGGACGGAGATCAGGAAGACGGCTCGCTCCCATGGTTGAGGTCATTCCAGAAGACGTCGCCATGGTAGAGGCAGGGTGACCGTTTTGAGAGCTGGTATAGTTCGCTCCAATGGGAACGTATGAAGACGGTGGAGGCATTGAACCGGTAGTTGCAGGATTCGGCATTGGTGACCAAGACGGAGCTGTTGACGAGGTAGGTGTGTGGGAAGTATGAGGCGAGGCTGCATGGTGTTGGTTGGAGTAAATGGAAGGCAGATGGCTATAGTTGTTGCTGGACGGTTGCAATGGAGGCAGAGTGGGATTCTCAGAAGAGGTCGTGGGCGGTTGGTGTTGCTGCTGCTGCTGCTGTTGCTGCTGCTGTGAAATACCAGTGTATGGCTGGTAATGCTGACCGTGCTGAGGCGGGTTGGCCATTGGAAGAAAGGCAGTAGAATGGTACTGGCTGTCCATGTTGAAAAGAGACTCAATTGTTGTTGACGGTGGTGATGTGATTGGAGGGGTACTTTTTTTCACCTATGCAGCATCCGCAGATCACAGCGAGTCGTGATGGTGGGGCAGAGTACGGCAAAGAGCAGAACAATGCAGACGGATGAGCAGCACTGTGTGCAGTCAAGGTCGTCGACTATTCTGCGCCTGTAAGAATAGAAGGCCTAAAAGTGTCGTTAGAGACTGACTGTGCCAGGTCAAGTCAATAAAAGTGGATGCAAGAGGTTTGTGGGAGTCGGCTGCGAAAGTTTCAAGGTTGGCGGAAGAGCGCAGCCAAAGGAAAATGTTCGGACGGGAAGAGAAAGCGCAGCTTGGAAGGTTCCTTCCTTTGGTCGCCAGAATTTTCCCCAAAGTATGAGGTAAGGCAGTTGAGGTCAGGCAGGCGCTGGCGGGCAAGTCGCACAGAAATGGCAAGAAGCGGCCGAGAAAGCCGACGCTCGGTCCCGAGACGAGGATAAAATGCCTGAGTCAGGCAGGTGCAAAATAGTGCAATGTACAATAAGTAATGCAGAAGGTCCAGCCGTGCGAGCGAGTGAGCGAGCAAGAGCAAATTTCCCACAGCTGATGGGAAGACAGATTGCAGAGCTTTCGAAGAGAAGACGAAGACGAAGAGTCGCTGTCGTCGGGTCGAAAATGAACGCGACGAGGCGCGTCGTATCTGGTTCAGGTACACAACAAAAAGACAAGAAGTCGCACCAACAATGGTTAACACCGTAGTGTGGCGGTTTCCAGTAGCGGGCAGTCGGGCGCCGGTTTGTCGGAAGCAACGAGCTATAGTATGGTACCTCAGGTGGGGAGTGTGGACTGTGTGGATCGCGGATGTGCGATGGGAGTGGAATCGTTCAATCAAGCTTGTTTATGGCCGCGAGTGTAAGCAAAGAATAGCCTATGTCGTGTGGAACAAGGTGGATTCGAGGTTCCTGACCAGATCTGAAGAAAGAGACGAAGATGAAGATGTGAAGAACAGATGCTCGCACGAAGAATATTTTTTTTCGCGGATCGGATGGGAGAATCTCTCTCACACAAGGGCGGCGAACTCTGTGTGACAGAAGAGAATCCTCGGCGCGCAAAAGTCGTCTTCTGCGGCGTAGACAATAGCACGCTTGTTGCTTGTTGCTTGCTTGCACGTGAGTCGTAACGCTGTGTGACGACAGCGTCGGCTACTGTAGGTAGCTTTCAACTTGCAGCGTTCCTGTAGGTAGGAGAATTATTAGGTGGTATGAGGTTGCAGTGATCTAATCATCTGGTGACAACGAAGGTTTACAATTGCTGACTGAACAACGGGTTTCGAAGGAAAACGAGGTCTCAACGAAGAGATTGCCTGCGGCAGATCTGATTACAAAGGGCTGTGACAATGTGGTTGTACCGGATTTTCCATATGCCAAAGATCAGCATCAAGCAATAAATCATGTACGCACGTCACACCTGGTTGATGAATGGCACTGACGTTTGTCCGACCTGGTAGTCTGGTTCAGGCATAGCACGCTATGTCTTCGGTTCGCGCTGGTTTCCGATCACAAGAGTGACAGGCATGAAGAAGCCGGATATCAACGTGCTCGAGGTCTTGAACGAGTCGCAGGAGTTGGACGGTTGAGCTGATTAACTTACCTGCCCTGTACATGCGCGGTTAGCCGAAAAGGCGTTCGTCATCAGGTGCCTGTAACTTGGCGTGCTGTCGATATCTGATGAGCCTCCATGACCGCGCACTACACGTGCAATACGATGGCGATGCCTGACCTTCTCGACGACCACCGTATTCGCACGTTGGGGTGCTACAGCCTTCCATGCTCAGACTCCTTGTCCGAGCTCTCGCCCTGACGAGGAGGTGCCGATTTATCAGATCCTTGGCGATAAGAATCGGTACACCAGCGAGCACGGCCTTGCTTCCTGCAGCGTTTATGCGCGTTTGAGGTCGGTCTTATGTCCGGCCTGCGGGTTCGAAGAAAAGCATTTCTTGACCTCCAATTTCCATATCACTTGACAGACTACCGACTCCCTCTCTTTTGGCAAGTATGTCTCAGTCAATTCCCAGCTACACTACCGCCAACAGAAGTCGATATCTTCCTCCGCGAGACAGATACAGTGCGTTGTTACATCTCATTGGTTACAAGCAATCGTCATGAAAGAACAATGACATACCGACGGTTGTTAGTGGCGGCAGCTTACCGCGGGTTTCCCAACTGCCTGCGGCGAGTAATGCACACCGGAGCATATGTCGCACTCGTTCAGATGTCCTTCTCCTCTAGCGACAGACTTAATTCTGGAAATTGAGTGAAGAGGGGCTTCTTTAACGATCGGAACCTGCAAGTCGAACCTCATCATGTCAGAGCAGTTATTCTCAATGAGATCAATCTCTTCAGCTGAGTCGACCTCATGTCTCTCGGCTACGCGTCTGATATGTAAGGTCCGATATCTGTCACTTCCTACAAGGTAATGTACCTTACCTCCAGCGCTGAACCGAAACACGCCGAAGCACAAACCTGTGGCTTGACCACTCAAACCTTGTCTTCTCCATCATGAGCGATTTGTCGTTGCCCTTTTAAGCAAGCCGAACAACGCATCGGCTTTTGCAGGCCAATACCATTTAGACTTTTAGCACTATTCCTTTTCCACACTCGAATGCCAAGTATCAAGGCTTGGAAGCTGACTCGCGACTGCGAACATTTCTTCAACGATGCGTCCAGCTCAACGCAGGATTCGAGTCCCTCGGGAGCGGAACAGATAGAACAGCCTGGTAACGAACCGGACAATTCTCGGCTTGGCTTATACCGGCTTCGCATACCAGCATCGGCTGTTCTTCCCGGTGAGAGTCCGCTGACAATTTCGCTGCAGGTTGCAAAGCGAACATACCAACTGCATCTTGGATCTTCGAGGACGCAAGGGTCAGAACAATGCTCGTATTGATCCACGCTCGACTCGCACATCATGCACAACATCCCACACTGGTCGAGATGTTTTAGCGGCATACCCCGTCTCCCCATCCCCTGATCGCCAGCGGCTTGCTCATCATGTCTGAGCTCTAAGCTATGACAACGTTCGTTCTGCAGCCATTCGATAGACCTGCCTCGAGCTGTCTCAGCTTGATAGATTCCATATCGCTGATCATAGCAGTGCACTGCCTTGATGGGTGGCAGTCCCATCGCCCACGATATGCCGTTATTAGATTACCGATCGGTTGAATTCATCTTCGCTGGAGCGGCGGTGAACATCAACTTACCGGTACAACTGTTCATGATAGAGAATAGACAGCCGTATCGTTATAACGCGCCTCGCTTCCATCGCTGATCTTGAAAGCACCCCTGGCTGGTCAGGTACCAAACAACTTCTGTGACGATGCATGCCACGTAAAGTACCGGCGTCTTCATAGCAACGTCTGCATGCAGCTGCACAATGCTCGTCGTGGATCATTTGTGACACCTGCATCGCGCAAGCCACGGAAGCCATACAACCCATCGTGTAGCACAACGACAAGCCACATTAATTGATGCAAGGCGCTTGACCATTTGCTACAGCGCCGCTTGCTGACGTGGCCGAACACGATATGGCCATACGAGTACTGTGGGTTTGCGCTGTTAACTTGCCGATCTACGAGCATGAGCTGACCAGAAGCGCAGAAGACCGGATACTAAGTTCCGGCCAGTAGCGGCATGCTCCTAGTGCCAAAGCACTTTCAAAGGACTTTCCAATATCGAGCGAGATTGTGTTAATTCTGTCGAGGACACAAACATGTCATAACTCACCGACAGCGCTGGTGTGGCATCCGAGACGTTGGCAGATAGGTCAAGCACGACTTACCCAAGTCAAACTCCCATGTTTGCGATCGCGGCAGATATAGGCGAATGCCCTGTCCTACTCTAGGCTTCTCGTTTCGCGTTGATGCTGCTTGTGATTTGTACAGAGGAGAGCGACAGTGCATCGCCGTTCCCATCTGTTCCCTGGGAAGATCAAGGTGAAGGTCGTGAAAAGGTTTGATTTATTCTCGCCCAAGTAGTCTATTGTACAGAACTATCTGGCTTGAGTCGTCGGTGTGTGTGTGCCGCGCTCAAAGTAAGCCCACTGGCCCTCGACAGGCTTCTCCTCCAAGTCCTCCCATCTGAAATCGTCAGTATTTAGCTTACATACCAGTTTCTTAGTACTCACACTTTGTTCTGATACAGGGTGTCAATGAGCTTGTTCTCGCCCTCAGCGACCTGAATTACCTCCTCGATCAATCCAGCACTAAGCTGCTGCTCCAAATCGTTGATCCTGGTCACGAGATAAGTATATGAACCGCTTTCGAAAAACAATTCCACTTACTGCTCAGCGCTCAATGGTGGTTCTGGCTCGATCCTTGGGAACTTGGCGTTCTCCAACCTCAAGTCCCTTTCAAAAGCGTTCTTCTGAACCGACCTCTCTTTGATCGTCCTTGGTCCCTCCAATTCGGGCTTTGATGGTGGCTCGTCGTCAAACTCATCCGTCTGTAGTCCCTCAAGTGCGCTCTCTTTCCAAATGAAGTTGACCTCCTTTGCGTTTGTCTGGTTTCCGACAATGCGGAACGCCTCTGGGTGCGCCTTGACCGTCTCGGTGACGCGCTGTTGCCATTCCTCCAGACCTTCTGGCTTGAAAGACTCAATAACAGAGAGGCGCTGTTTGGTGACAGCTTCGACAGACTGGCGGTACACAGAGGACTCTGGGAACCTCTTGAGCTTCTCCAGCATGGTGTTGTAGGTGTACATGAGCGTGGATCGTGGGCTTGCGTGTGTGACAAGGCCGGTCAATCCGGTGGGATTGCCAGCCTCGAGGTAGCGGCTCGCTTGAGCAAGCAATCGTGTGGCGGGCCTCATATTCGTGATGTGTGGTGTCGCAAAGGGAAGTGAATCTCCAGGCCAAATGATCTGCTTCAATGAATGTCGTCAAGGATTGGGAAAGCAGCTGCGGCTGGTGCCGTCTCCGCCAAGAGTTCCCCATGCAGTGTGGACTTCAGGCTCGCGACGGGACGTCGAGTAATCAATTGTTCTGCCCTACTATTGACGAACCTACCTAATAATAGGGGTCCAGCAGTCCCATCTCGGGCGACCACTTCGACACTAGAGCACCGCATCATTCGGATTTGGGCTGTAAGACTTCAACGATAGACAATACTGGACGGTCGACCCTAACATTTCCTCTGGAACATTCGGCAAGCGGTGATCATCTCTCGGATACGGCTGCCGCATTTGTCGCCTTCGGTCGACCTCTCTAAGCCTGCGGGCTTCTTAACACAATGCGCCTCTCGACTCTGACGAGCCTATTTGCGCTGTCGCTTGTATCGACATCATTAGCAGCACCACCGAAAGCCGTCGACGCAAAGGGTCGGGCAGCAACACCAGCCGATGACATTGACACATCTGGAGAAAAGGTGACAGATGGTGGTTCGGAGACAGGGACGACCTTCAATGGGCAACATGTGCCGCCTTTCCCCGAGATCGAGGGCCCAAAGATAGATCAGACAATCAAGGAAGGATATTGGTAAGGCCGCCTCAAGAAGATATAGAATTGTATGCTGACGTCTTCAGGCTTGTCGAGTTCTTTTCGCCGTATTGTCATCACTGCAAGGCCTTTGCGCCGACATTACAGACTCTTTACGAGTTCTACTACACATCAGATCCGCTTCCTGCGGCAAAAGATACCTCAGACAGCGACGTTTCCTTCAACTCATTCACCAGATACTATGACTTTCACTTTGCCAAGGAGGATTGTGCAGCATATGCCGACACATGTTCGCAAAAGGGTATCCAGTCCTTCCCGACAGTGATTTTGTTCAAGGACGGAAAGGAGGTCAAGAGAAGGACTGGAGCGACGGACATGAAGACCATCAGCGACTGGGTAGAAGAGCGCTTGGAGACGATCAAGCCGGGATCCAGACCGAGTGAGGGACTGAAACTGCCGAAAGCGGGAGACGATCATGTTGAAGGCGCGAAACCAGCTATCCCAGCGGCCAAGGACAAGGACGCCGCGAAAGGCAAGGCGCAAGGGCTCAAGCAGAATGAGATTGCAGAAGAGCTTGGAGTTGGCGCAGCTATAGGAGGAAAAGCTCTCGGTACAAAGACCAAGTCTACTCTAAAGGCGACCGTACTGCCCAAGGAGACGCCAAATCCGGCGGGCCGTTCTGTACCTTTGACCGCGGAGAACTTCCAACGCTTGGTAACTTCAACCCACGACTCTTGGTTCATCAAATTCTACGCTCCTTGGTGTCCTCATTGTCAAGCCATGGGGGCTGCGTGGCAAGCGATGTCACGCGATATGAAGGGCAAGCTGAACGTTGGCGAGGTCAACTGTGACATTGAGAAGAGACTGTGCAGGGAGGCGCGTGTCAAGGGATATCCGACGCTATTGTTCTTCCAGGCTGGTCAGCGCATCGAGTACGAGGGTCTGCGTGGCCTTGGTGACCTCATCGGGTTCGCAAATAAGGCGGTTATTGCGGGAGAACCAATCAAGGACATCAACGCGACCGAATTTGAAAAGTTGGAGGAAACCGAAGAGGTTATATTCCTCTATCTTTACGACCACGCAACCACTAGCGAGGATTTTGCAGCACTTGAACGACTAACACTCAGTCTGATCGGCCATGCTCGTATTGTCAAGACCCAGGATCCGACTCTGTACCAACGTTTCAAGATCTCTACATGGCCGCGTCTTCTGGTCTCGCGAGACGGGAAGCCTACGTACTTTACAGCTCTCGCACCAAAGGACATGCGCGACACGCGCAAGGTCCTCGGATGGATGCAAACAGTCTGGCAACCAATTGTTCCAGAGCTGACCGCATCCAACGCCAAGGACATCATGAGTGGCAAGCTGGTCGTCCTGGCAATCCTGTCTCGCGAGCGCGCCGACGAATTCGTTATTGCAAAGCGTGAGCTGAAAAACGCTGCGCTTGAATGGATTGACAAGCAGACACAAGCATTTCAGCTCGAGCGTCAAGAACTGCGTGACGCAAAGCAATTACGTATTGAAGAGGCAGAAGACCGGAATGATCAACGAGGACTGCGGTCCGCAAAGAGTATCAGAATCAACATGGACGACATCGAGCGCAAGGAAGTGCAGTTCGCCTGGGTCGACGGTGTGTTCTGGGAACGCTGGGTCAAAACGACCTTTGGTGTCAGCGTCAAGGATGGCGAACGTGTTGTCGTCAACGACGAAGAGGTAAATACAATCTCCTACCATTTCGAGGAACACAATACTAATACCTTAACAGAACCGCCGCTACTGGGACAACACCATCACCGGCAACCCAATCGTACCAAGCCGCACTTCGATCCTCGAGACCCTCCCCAAGATCGTCGCCTCGCCGCCAAAGATCTCGCCCAAGTCTACCTTCACACCACTCGGCCACTTCCTCTTCTCGCTCAAACAGGGCTTCCTCAAGCACCCCATCGCAAGCGTTCTCTTCATTCTCGTTGCATTGATCATGATTACAGTCTTCGTCAGAGGTCAGCTCAGGAAGGGCGCGGGAAGACAGTGGGGTACGGGTGGCTTCCTGCAGTTGCCGATCACTAATGGCAAGGAGGGCATGAACGGCATCCTCGGGAACGGAGCGCCGCAAGGGAAGGTCGACTGATGGTACCCAAAAGAGGGACGGTGGGTATCGCGTCATTGCATTCTGTTCTTGTACGTACGCTCCTTGGATCGAGGAGTTTTTTGCGTGGCTCGTAGAGCATGATTTGTAGCGAGAACAATTCTACAAGACTTCACAAAGCCAAGCACGCTGAGTACGATCATATTACGCGGAGGACTTGGAATGTGATCAATCTCCGTGTGCTGACGTTCGAAAAATTCGCCCTACTCAAGTTACCATCTGAAATTACATGGTATACGGGAGCCTCCGCCATAAGTGACTATCAACAAGCAATTCAGCTTTTCCATCGAACGTGAACCTCTTTCCAAAATGCATCCAAAAGCAAGACCAAATCTACTGCGTCTCCCTGATGACCTTATCCACCGCCTTGGCAAAGTAGTCAACGTTGTTAGTGTTCAAACCAGCCATGCTGATACGACCGTTCTTGGTCATGTAGACATGGGCGTCCTCGCGGATCTTCAGGACCTGCTTCTCCGACAGGCCGGTGAAGCTGAACATACCGATCTGGTCGGTGATGTGGTTCCATGTGCCCGGCGTACCCATGGACTCGAGCTTCGAGCGCAGCTCCTTGCGCATGCTGATGATGCGGCCCGACATCTCGCGCAGGTTGTCCTCCCACTCGGCGAACAGCTTCGGGTCGTTGAGCACGACGGACGCGATGCGCGCGCCGTACGCTGGCGGGTTGGAGATCTCGGAGCGCTGCAGAATGGCCAGCTGGCTTGCGACGCGCGTGGCGGTGTCCTTTGCGTCGCCGGAAGGAGAGGCGACAAAGTGGAAGCAGCCCGCGCGCTCGCCGTAGAGACCGAAGTTCTTGGCGTAGGACTGGGCGACGAAGAGCTCGAAACCTTGGTCGACGAAGTAGCGGATGGCCCAGGCGTCCTTGTTCAAGTCGCCCGAGGCGAAGCCCTGGTAGGCGCAGTCGAAGAAGGGGAATAGCGACCTTTGCTTCATGATTGTTGCAATCTCTTTCCACTGATCTTGTGTAGGGTCGACACCGGTTGGGTTGTGTGCGCAGGCGTGCAGAAGGATAATGCTGCCCTCTGGTGCCTCCTTCAGTGTGCTAGTCATGCCCTTGAAATCAAGCCCCTTTGTCTCCTTCGAGAAGTATGGATACGTCTTGGCAGCCATTCCGACATTCGACAAGATCTGGTTGTGATTCGCCCATGTTGGGTTCGAGATATAGACAGTCTTTCCACCCGCCGACGATGGGTTGTAGAACTTTTGCAGGAAAAGAGCACCAAGATGTACTGCACCGGTTCCGGAGATTGTCTGAAGAGCGACCGCTCTCTGGTCCTTTACGACAGCTGATCCTTCGCCGAAGACGAGTTTCTGAGAGGCAGTTGTGAAATCGGCGAGACCTGCAATGGGAAGATATTCGTGATTAAGGTTTGGGTCGGATCTGAGTAGGTCGTCTGCCTATGAATGGGTTAGTGCAAGTTTTCTGCTGATACGGTCCTCGCTCAAGTACCTTCTTCACCACAGGTAACACCCACGGCTTTGCATTGTTATCTCTGTAGGCACCGATACCAAGGTCGACCTTTTGCTCGAACTCATCTCTTCTGAAGGCGGCCATCATACCGAACAGAGGATCCTCTGGAGCGAGAGGCACGGCATCCGCCGCGAAAGACGTCGATTTCTCCATGGAAATGTGCGAGGTGACTTGGTGTAGTCGTTGTTGTGGTGAGGAAGAAGAAGTGGAGGACATGGTAAATCACCTCAGTAGAGTCGAATGTGAATAATCCGGGGAAGAGTGGCCCCTAGATCTGGTGGGAGGTTGTCCCCGCCTATTCTGGCTATTATCGGCGTTTGCTACTGCCTATTCTCGGCTTCCGGTGGGGGATGTCTGTTGCCGGCAAAAGACCTTCCACCAGCAGTCGATGAATTAGAAAATGGACTCGAGAAATAATATCAGTCAGTGAGTGCTAGACGACGAGCATCGAAGGTCGGATGAGATGAACGAGAAGAGGATGACATTGTCGTTATAATGTACCCCAGATGGAGATGGGGTCCATCTTACCGAGGCATCTCGACGACCAATAAACTGCTCGGCAAAAGTAACAACGGTATACACAGGGACCGCGCTCAGATCTGGGACTATGCTTTCTGGGGCCGTGGCACTGCAGAGATTACTCTAAACTCTAGCCGGACCGCAACTCTTCAAAGAATACATGTTGACCGTTTGTGTCATCAGAACACAAGATCCCAAACGACCAAGAAAGCGCAAAAGGCACCTGTCGCGTGGAACAGCATCCTGGCAGTGCTTGGTCTCTCGCTAGCCTTCTTCAGCTCCTTGTTTCCTCGTCCGACGTTTGCGGTCGTCATGTACGAGTCCTGCGTGAGCTGGTCAATCTGAGCGGACTGCAGTTCGATGTTGCTGATCAGTGTCGTGTTCAGGTCGTATATTTCATCGAGCGATCGAGAGACGGCTCTGCATGACATTAGTAACTGCAAAATTTCCTCAATCGTACCACTCTACTGACCTGACTTGACCCAGTTGGTCCTGGTAATGCTTCATCATCTCTTGATTCTCCTCTTGAAACATCTGCAATTGTTCTTGGCTCAGCTGCTCTTCCCAAGCGTCTTGGCCCGCCGTGTCTCTGCCACTGCTTCCAGATGACCCATTGGGCAACGTGCTAGGGTCGAATTTTGAGTACGGTATGTCTTGCCCTCTGCTCTTGAAGAGTACACTCTTGCTCTTTTCTTCCTCCCTTTGGAGCCTTATCAACATCATACCCGATTGAATCTGCGATGCCTCCTCCAGCTTTTTCTGCAGGTACAAGAGTACACCTTCACGATGTATACTGAGCGTCCTGTCCTTCGCCTCTGCTAGGTCTTCTTCGACACTCTTTGCCGTGACCGCTCCTCCTGCAGTCCATCGCGCCAGGCCACCAAATCCGCCCTGCGCTCGCTTCTTCAATGCTACAGCATTATTGGTATCTTGTCGGATCTTCTCCGCTTCTAATATCTGCCTGATCGTCTTGTTGAGTTCCCGCAAGAGTTTTTTCGCCTCTGCATCAATGGAAGCTCGCTCGTTGTCGGTCAGGTGTCGTTGGCCAGCATCTTTCGATTTGCGCTGGGTATCATGACGGTTCTGGCGAGGCGCAGGCGTCGTAGAGAGATACGATGGGCGGATAGCGCGAAGATACGCGTTCAGATCAGCGATCCGGGCATTCTGTGAGTCACGTCAGTCCGCGTGGTGTATTGGGAGACTGGCTGACAAACAATGGTGTATGCCTCCTTGAGGAATTCATCTAGTCTGTCAATCGAGTAGCGGTGAGCGAGCACCGGTGTCGCATTGCGCTGCTTCAATTCGACATTGAAGTCCGGCGTGATATCAGTCATCGCGAGACCATAAAACAGCTTAGACCGTGATCATGTATGGTTTGCAGCCTCCAACACAGACAGCTATCCGATACCGCTACGGAGCGAAGGTTTCCGTCTCTCGTGCCAACCCTCCGGGCCAAAAAGCTTAACCCGACCCGAAAGCCGAACCCGTTATCGTTAAACCCATTTTCTGCGACTACGGACGGGGATAATCTACCGTAGTTTATTTATATGCCCGTTACATCCATTTCTCTAATCTCGAATGTTGAGTATGCAATGTTCCACAAAGCCTTTCGTCCTGTAACGACACTTTTCTTTTCGCAAGACTCTAGTCCATTCGAGCATGACCGAGAATGAAGACTTGAAGGGGTATGAAGTCGCTCAGGCGGCTACAGCGGCTGTAGGTGGCGGCGGAGTCGTGGAAGAAAGCCACGAGGAGATAGTAGTTTCTTCGTCTGGAGAGATTCTCAAGGTAGACTCGGAGGACACATCAAAGAGCGACCACCACGCTTCTCAATCCGGCAGCCATGACGAACATGAACCTCACCAAGAACGCGAGGAAGTGGAAGAAATGGACTATCAACTCCCAGAAGCCCCTCAGGATCTCGAAGCTATCACGACGACGGCAAGCAAAGCCCCTCATTCTATCTTCAGTATGAAGCAAAAACGATTCATCGTGGCCATGGCCGCCTGGGGCGGTTTCTTTTCTGCTGTTTCCGCCAACATCTACTTCCCGGCCCTTAACACACTATCTGCCGACTTCCATGTCTCAGCGACCCTGATCAATCTTACGCTGACGACTTACACCATTTGTCAAGGACTAGCACCGACCTTGGTCGGAGATCTCGCGGATATGGCAGGGAGACGGCCGGCATATATCTTGTGCTTCATTGTCTATATTGGCGCCAACATTGGTCTAGCACTGTGCAAGAACTATGCATCTTTGTTGATTTTGCGATGCCTTCAAAGTACTGGATCTAGCGGCACCATCGCTCTTGGTTCTGGTGTTGTTGCGGACATTGCTACCAGCTCGGAGCGAGGATCTTGGATGGGCTGGAACACGGCCGGACCTATGATCGCACCCGCCATTGGTCCAGTAATTGGAGGTATACTGGCTCAGTTTCTCGGTTGGCGATCTATCTTCTGGTTCCTGGTCATCCTCTCTGCACTGTATCTCAGCTGCCTTCTTCTCGTCTTCCCAGAGACAGGACGTAATGTTGTTGGCAACGGGTCCATACCTCCACAACCATGGAATATGTCCCTGATCAGTCATCTTTCGACCAAAAAAGCGGCCAAAGCAGAGGCTGCCAGAAGACCCAGTCTCCAGCGAACCGTTTCTCAAACTAGCCAACAGCGTCAAGCACAGAAAGAGCTTGCGAATAGGCGCAGACTACGCTGGCCGAACCCGCTTCACACCCTGAAAATCGTAGCTGAGAAAGACGTGGCCCTGCTTCTCTTCTTCAACAGCCTGGTTTACATCGCTTTCTACGACCTCACAGCAAGTAATCCTTACCTCTTTGCGCAAGTGTACGGCTTCAACGATCTTCAGATCGGTCTCTGCTTCATCCCCTATGGAGTCGGCGCAATCATCGCGCCACTGATAAACGGCAGGATGCTCGACTGGAACTTCCGACGTTTAGCGAAGAAGGAGGGTATTTCCATTGACAATAAAAAGGGTATCGACCTGCGAAACTTTCCAATCGAAAAGGCCAGAATCCAGATCACGCTCCCACTAGTCGCACTTGGCGTTGCTGCATACCTCTGTTACGGCTGGGTTATGGAGGTAAACGCACCCCTCGCCGCACCATTGGTCCTGCAATTCCTAATTGGCTTATGCATCACCGGATCGTTCAACACGATGAACGTGCTGCTGGTGGACTTGTATCCTTCTTCACCATCAACTGCCACTGCGGCGAACAATCTCGTCAGATGTCTCATGGGCGCTTGGGGTGCTGCGGCGATCGTGCCCATGATCGAGGGTATGGGGAGAGGATGGGCGTTCACGCTCATTGCCGCCGTCGTGGCTTTGTTCTCCCCGATCTTGCTTGTGCTCCAGAAATACGGACCGACTTGGAGAGAAGAGAGAAGAGTGAAGGCCGAACGTATGAAGGAAGAACAGGCGTTGAAGGAGAAGGAGAAGGTCGAGAGAGAGGAACGTGAACATGAACCTGATAACGAGCATAGGGAGAAACATTCTGCGGGTGCTACATTGCACCGTCAACTTTCACATCATGGATAGATTTAGACATAACGGCCATCATAACGTACCTCTTAATGTCTTGTTCATCACCCGGACCTGTGTCTCCTGGCTGTTTTGTGTTACAGGTCCATATCTCAACCTATTGTGCCGAATACGATAGCCCGAGTGTTGCCTGCAGCATTGTTGTGTTGATTCACTATCGATTGCTCGATTTTCAGGAGCAGATACGTCGTCTTGATGATGAACTCCTCGATCTCGAGGTTGTAGCTGACGGCGACTTCTTCCTCGGACGAGAACAAAATGGGGTTGTCTCGTCGAGCACCCGAGTTTCGGACTCTGAATTTTATGCCAACACTGTTGCCACTATTGTTGACCCAAAGGACACTGGAGTCTTCAGAAGGGTGTATATCATTGGTCACCCTCGGAGCAGCTGATTCAGTGACCTGCTTGGACAACCAGTCTCGAAAGATCCTGATCTGGCCGTCGCTGACGTCGACGAGACTCTGGATGACCGCGCGCCGAGCGGACATCTTCGCCATGTACGATGCTACGCATCGCTGTGAGAACACCTCGTGTGCGTCTATAGATACCTGCTCTACCTCTAACGGACCAGTACCTAGGCGTCGTGTCGGCGGTGCTGAGCTGGGGTGTGTCCGACTTCCTGGGATGTCACCGGGTCTGGTCTGCACCAGCCGTTCTTCTTCCTTCTTGCTAGGAAGAAAGCGCGAGTATCGACTGAAGAGATATGCCAACTTCCCGACCTCATCACCCGGAGGATACTCCAACGCATCTTGAAGACCATCAGTTCCGAGATGAGTACAGTACATTTGACCCGCCGTAAGCCTGTCGCTCGGGTGGTAGCAGTCTAGCATCAGTGTGTGATCGTCAAGGCCGGTGGCCAGAGTGAGTCTATAGTGAAACAGCCGCAAGGCGATTGCATGAAGCCGTCGTGCTGATGGCGTGACTGCAAGGAGATCCTTTGCTGGTAGTTGAGAGAGGATCAGTTCAAGCAGCTACCGGGGTCAGTCATACTACCGTAGGCGTGGGCATTTGAAGCGTGGGCTTACTTCATTCGGCAAGGACAACAGGCCACTGCTCTGTACCGCAAGTCCATCAGCCATGGTTATCTCGTCTTGCGAATGCTACAAAGACATAATGAGGTTGCTATCAATCAATGAGTTGTGTTTGGTCGTTCGGAGCTAGTGCTATCCCCGAATGACGTCGAAATTTGGTCGCGTGCCAAACGCGTCTGCCTGGCTGAGTGAACCTCGACTGACATTTTGACTGGTCTCTGCGTCAAAATTCAGCATGCCACCCACACCAACTTGCACGTCAATATCAGAGGTCAACTTCACGATATGGCAGGGTTGGCGAACTACGTGCGTGACAAGAATCCAGAAGCCAAAAGCAATGTTCACTCGGAAGAAGATATCAAAAAGGTGAAGGAACTCTACATGAATCCGCAGGATCCATTGGGTCATCTTCAACAGCAGCAACCAGCGGAAGAGATCTTGACCACTCACGGCAAGGCTCATCATGAACTCAAGGCTGAGCGTGGTCACGAAGGCTTTCACGTAGATACCTTCGGCACTGAAGCCGGTTCTCTCGATGAGAGTATCCTCGATGACGAAACACCGTTCGACCAAGATCAAAGAGCTCAAACTGTTTCATCTGGAGGACCAGATGAAGCGGATTCACAAACCAGCTCTGAGGACCCTGCTCTTCAACTACAAAATGGTCAAGATCAGTACTCGATTTCGGTTGGCGAACAGGGTGTTCCGGCTCGTTCCCATAATCACTACCTTCAGCATAACGTGACCGAGTCGTACCCTTCGACAACCACCGGTCCTTCCGAGGCTGATCATTCCACGACTTCTGAGGTCCTCCAGCCGCGAGCTGTTGACGATCTCCATGCTGGCTTCAAATTTTATGCAAACCGCCATCGTGGTATACCACAGCAGCATCAGCAAGGATCGGCAGCGGAAATAGCTCTTTCATTGACTCAAATGCCTGTTCGCGGACAAGGACGCGGAGGCATCGGAGGCATACTCCAGAGCTCGAGCCATGCGACTCCAGCGGGCGTGCCGCTTGACAAGACGACGTCGTCGAAGACGCAGTCCACAGCCACCAATCCTGTCAAGACTACTTCCAACATGCAGCCTTCCGACATGGCAGCTCTTAGCATGAAACCTTCGAACATGCGGTTCCTCGGAAAGCAGCCTCTCAACCTCGAGCGTCGTGATGAGTCCCCTCCAGCATACGAGGCAAGCTCCAATAGTGCCGCTATGCGGCCTCATCACTCATCTGCTATCACCCATATCGGCCGCCAATTTGATACGCAAGACCCACCTGACGTCTTCTATGAAGGCAGCGGGGTGCGGACGAGGACATGGAGGGCCGAGCCATTGCAAACGAGTGGCGACGGACAGACACGATCTCCTCCACCAGAGCAGCACTCTCAACCTTCACGAGTCAGTGTGCGTCCAAAGAAAGATAAAAAGCGCCGAGTGACCGTCGAACAAGTCACTGCTGCTTCGCCAGAGCAGCAGCAACAGCAGCCGAACATACAGTCTCCTCCAGAAAGAAGGCTGGACTATGAACCTGACGAACTCATGAAACTCGATTACTCGACTCTTCGCGACCAGCCCTTCGACTTCAGCCCGACCGAAAATCACGACCCATACTCACCGGAGGAGTTCGAAGAGCTGATGTCCAAGCACTTCAATTCCTCACCGGCAGAGCAGAGCAAGTTCTTCGCGACCATGAGGATTGACGAGTGGGAAGACGCGGGCGACTGGCTTTTGTGCCGCGCGACCGACATCATGAAGAGAATGAAGACTGCCAGACGTGAGAAGCGTAAATTGACTCTCGAGATCGAGATGGAGATCGAGGAGAGACACGATGCTGTTGTTCGCAAGAGGAAGCTTACGGATGAGGTTCTTGGTGCTATGAAGAGGAGTGGAGGCCAGGTCCTTGCTTCTACGCCTAGGAAGAGAGGCCCTGGTGAAAAGGCCTGAAGAAGTCCGAAAAAGGTGAGAGGGTGAAGTTGAACAGTCCTTTCAATTCCAGTATCTCAGCAAGGCGTTCTGGGCAGTATTTATGATGGTATGATGACCGATAACTTGCGATGGATCTTGCGGAGGATTTCGACATCCTAGCCTGGTGTTACACAATGGGAACGTTGACGACGAAATGAGTGATGATACGACACGATCTGCTTTCAGCATGCTTAAGATACCCCAGTTAATACTTCATAGCCTTTAGGCTTCAACCAAATTACTAGACATTGATTTCTCCCTCGCTAATTGAGATTGATCCGTCTCCTGGATCTATACACCAGTACTATCAGTCTTGGTTGGCGGCCAGTAACCCCTCTGAGACGATGTTCCTCCTCCTCCAATTACCGGATTCTTTGCTTCGACCGCATTTCGTCTTTTGTCCGTACCTGAGTTCCACGCACCAGCTTCAGGATTGTTCGATTTAATGGATTCTCTTGTCGCAAAAGATGTTCGAGAAAGATCTTGACACCGGTCAAGCACAGGTTGCTATGCTGTTGGCGGCGTTGATGCTCAGACAACTTGGAGCAGGGGTGGCTCTTCGCGCCACCGTCTGCATGTGGATGTGGCACCTCTAAACCTCTGATCACTACACGTGACTTGTATATGTACTCTGCTTACTACAGTATTACCCGAATGGAGTACCGTAGCACGTCCAGCCTCACAAGATCTGAGATGTACATCCATTGGCAGGCACCATCCATTAGTCCCGCTCGTGACTTCTGCTACTCAGCCTCACTGGCCTTCCAGGCTTACACAGCATTGTAATCTGATAGATAGCCTCGTCCACGCACCAAGACGTAATACGAAACAGACAGCATTCGTCCCTGGGTTTGCGTTATAGACAGATTATCGTCCTCAGACTCCTCGACTACGTTCCCTATCCAATCCATGATGTCCTCGTCCGACGCCGTCAGCCAGATCGAGCAGCTCATTAAACAGCCACCAATTGATGCTCGAGAGCGCCGTCGAGTCTACAACGCAGCACGCGAGCTCCTCTACGCAACCGAGTCACAAGCGGACCTGGTACAACGACTACTTTACACTGCAAGTATATACCTACTTACTCATGTTGCTCACCACTGACTTGGTCCAGCCAACACAACTCGTCATTGCGAATGTGGCTGTCAAGTTGGGTGTTTTCAGAACACTGCTTGACGCACCGAAGCAGACTCTTACCATCGATGAGCTGGCGACTACCTGCGGTACTGATGTTGGACTCATGAGTGAGTGTCACATATCAGTCGCCCTGAAAAAAGCTGATTGAGTATAGAGCGTCTTATGCGTGGATTAGCAGCCTTTGGAATGGCCAAGCAAATTGACGAAGAGTCGTTCGCCGCAGTTGCAGCGCTCGAAACGTTGACCATGCCGGGTGTTGAAGCTGGAATTCAAGTCCACATCGACGCGGTCGAGAAAATAAAATTCGACCTACCAAATTACCTGGAGAGAAGAGGATATCAGAACCCAACCGATGCCACGGACTCTCTGGTTCAGGCTCTTTATGGTGCTCCTGCCTGGGAGTGGATGGCGAGACCTGAGAACGCTTCAGTCGGTCGCAACTTTGCCATGTGGATGGGTGCACAGCGGACCGGTCAAGATCCGTGGCTCGATATTTTCCCCGCCGAGCAGTATCTCAGCGATGTGGCGCCGAATGACATTCTGTTCGTCGACGTTGGTGGCAACCGTGGACACCAGGCGCTGGATCTGAAGCAGCGTCATCCGAAGCTGACTGGCAAGGTAGTTGTACAGGACATGGAAGCTATTCTGGAGAATGCCGACAAGGGTGCTATATCGGCTGCCGATATTCAGCTCATGCCTCATGACTTTTTCACGCCTCAGCCTCTTCAGGGAGCTCGATGTTACTATCTGAGGAACATCTTTCATGACCATCCTGACGATCGCTGCCTTCAGATCTTGAAGTCGCTCATGACTGCGATGACCAAGGACTCGTTCATCCTGATCGACGACATGGTCATTCCTGCCGTGGGTGCCAGTTGGCAGTCTGTCCAGCTCGATTGGACCATGATCACTCTGCCTGCGCTCGAAAGAACCTTTAGTGAATGGAAGACATTGATAGAGGAGAGGGCGGGGATGATGATTGAGAAGGTCTGGGTCTACGATGAGGCTACGGCTGAAGGTCTGCTGTTGTGCAGAAAAGTTTGATGCGAGTAGCAGGCTTGCGGTCTAGCGATTGTCCATTTGAGTATTGCTTACCTGGTTTGGTTTGACTCCTTCTTTTTATGGACTAGGACTTCTATCGAAACTTCGATACGCACGCTGAGGCATACGGAACCTCTATGTAGTGGCTGCAAACCCGGTCGATACGAAATCTTGGACAGTTAAGGGTGCCGGGTCGCATCACAGTGTCTGCAATTTCGTGCACTCCTCCTTGATGATGGAATCTTTCCATCGTCACAGTCCGCTCGCAGTCGGACCCAGGTCGTGAAGCATGGTAAAATTGGACTCAGATGTTGTGCCCATCTGTTGCGACGATGCCTTGATCTTGACGAGCCAGAGACGCCAGCACGGCCAACTCCGAGGCGCCAAGACTTGGAGAAACGAAGCGCAACCTCGAAATTTGTGGTCCGCAGATGGACATCACTCGTGACCATCACCATCGATCAATTGCTGCAGATTCTATTCCTCCATCGGAATCCTTGGGCACAGGGAGACGAGGTCTTCACGGTCTGATTCGCAACGATGGATCTACGAAGGACGGCAGAAATGCTGCTCCGAGCACAACCCAGCGTGCTACCATTCCTCGCACCAGCATTCACACGACCCATGACAGCAAGGCCGACGATACTGTCTCGTTTCTCAAACACACCTCGGAAGCAACTCTTCTCCACAACACGGCCCCTGTTCGAAGACGACCGTGACAGCTCGCGCGCCCAGTCAGAATCAAAAGACCCTTTCGCGGACCTCCTCAACTCCACGCTCGACAGAACAAAAGGTGTGCCAACATCGAGCTCGCAACGAACCTCAAGTTTCAAGTCCGCCTCCGCCCAACAAGAGAACCGAGAGTATCGGCCGCCGGGTTTCAATGCGCCGGCCTCACCCAGCAATGTGGGCGCCACACCCACGGCTACTAGAAAGGTCGACACAACAGGGTTCGAAGACTCTTTCAACGACTTACTCAAAGAGTTTGACACTGGTTTCCGAAGGAATAAAAAAGGGTCCGCGGCCACGCAGGGGTTAGGTTCGTCATTAGGAAGCTCCAAATTCGACGTGAAAAACATGTTTGGGCCCACCTTCAATACAAAAGCTGCCGAGCCAGACCCCGTATTACCACTAAGGACAAAACTCGGCCCATCGCTAGGAAGAACGGTCCAGGTCAACGAGGCAAAGGGAGTTGATGTAGGCAGAGCCTTCCGTACGCTCAATATTCTTTGTGCGAGGAACAAAGTTAAAGCAGACTTTCAAACACAAAGGTTTCACGAACGGCCTGGATTGAAGAGGAAGAGGCTGAAGAGTCAGAGGTGGAGAAGGGCTTTCAAGGAGGGATTTAAGGGAATGGTCAGCCAGGTCGTTGCTATGAGGAGGCAGGGTTGGTAGATGTATATATGTATGATTTGCAATGGATGGTATCGCTCATGCTATGGCCTGAGACAACTCATTCGGTGCTTCCGAGCCGGGCTCTGACTTCGCAGCGGCTGAAGTCCCACTGTCCCGACCTGGCGTATAACCCAAAATGCTTCTCCTGGACGTGCTCAGCGAGGGGACTCATGGTAGTTGAATCGAACCGGCACTGCTTGAAGGGATAACGATGTTGACCATTTTCGATCATCACCGAAGGACCTGCTGTTGCATTACAGTGCCGATAGTTGGAACTCGATAGAGGTTTTAGTCAGCTGTCGCGACCAATGACACAGACACGTCCAAGCTAGTGATCCACCTGGCCATGTCGTTCGCCCACGAACCGAGTGGTGGTTCGTTCCGCAGATGACGCCGTGTAGGTGGTGCCGGTAGCTTTCGGTGTCCGGGAAGCTATGACTGACCTGGCCCTCTGTGCTGTGGCTGCAAACATGCATGACTCAGCGATAGCTCTTGCGAGAGTCCTCGACGTCGTCGCGGCAAGATCGCCACATTACCCGTGCGTGTTCACAGCTGGCATGCTGTTACCGCATCCTCAATCTCCTTGATCAAGTCGAGGTTGCTTCTCATTCGCTCACTCCACAGCATCCGCTGTTTGAGCCATTGTGAGTCGCGTGGGCGAGACCATCCTGCACGATGTCGGTATATGTAGGAGGAGTTTTCCAGAGAAAGGGAAAGAAGAAGAATGGAGAAGATTCCAAGTGAAGTGAAGTGAAGAATCGCTGAGAACAATTAAACACGTCACGCACTAGCAATATACCTGTTTTGGAAGGGAAGCTACCACGTATTCACGGTTCCATTCAAATGAACTTGCAAGGTACTCAAGCGTCGACCTCATCTTGACTTACTAAATTCAGTCACAACTCTACATCTCCAATGAGCAAGCCAAACATTCAGCTTGACAGTCAAGATCGCAACAAGATGTAAGACGAGGCATCTCCAGAGCACAAAGGCACAGACACCATTGGCTGTGCTCAGAGCATTGTCGACCTTTATGCTGCTTCCAAATTGGTTCCGGCGGTTTCTTGTTCTCTCAAAATGTCTTCTTGCGAACTACTACTCAACGCGAGCATTAAAAGACGGGCAAGGGTGCAAAGTTACTGACTGTAAGCAAGGCCGACGATGAGGGTAAAGACATCCTCCGGAGCCAAGTCGGCATCGTGGTGCCCAATCTCGAGTTCAGAATCATCGACAAACATGGTTGCCAGTGGAAGGAGGTCGACCAGAACCTTCTGCGGAATTACATCAATGCATTGCTTGATGACAGTACACATCATGCCTTGAAGGACCTCCCCAGAGTTGACTACACCGCCAAACCTCTCGCTGCTCGTATAATCGCTCTTCACAGTCTGCAAATCGTCGATTCCCCGGCTTTTCGAAAGATCGAAGACGACCTGCGTCATGCGGGCTTTTCCATCGGTATACACACGGAAGAATACGATGTATACGAAGAGGGAGCAACTAGACCTCCGTTCTGCGCAGTTCTGCTTGCTGATGCGGGCTTCGGACCAGCAAGACAGATTAGGGGGATCGACTTCTCCCCTGGCTCGGATTATGTTATGGAGCTGTGAATGGCTGATGGATGCAATCTTTTCACGCAGACTCAATGAGAAACAAGCCCACGTGAGTTATCGTTGCTCTGATCTTTCTGCAAGTCACTGATTCTTGATAGACATGGGCAGATTGTTGCAATTCAACCAGCGGGAAAGCAGAGAATGGAGTAAGACAGGACAATCCTGGAAAGGAAGCATATTGCAGGATATAAGTAAAACTCTTACTTCTGCACCAACCTGGCTTCTGCCTTTATAGATTGGAGAATTTTCACTCCCTTGTGTGAAGCCTATCCCTCGCGTACTGCAGTCAAGTGATAATCAGAATACAAGAATCACTTCGGGCAGGACGTGCGTTCAATTCCATGAGAGCCGTGGTGCCCCACATTCGCGGAGAAAAGCTTAATTACATGTAAATTGACTGTTTAGCATGACGTAAGAGTTTGCACGCGCCGTCAACGATTGCTCCATTCACTGACACAGTCCTGTGGATACATGAGCGTCAAGAGTGGTCGTTCTTAATAGAGCGAGTTGAATACACTATACACAAAGCCGCCCAGTATTAGCGCTGGTATACGATACAGAACGCAAGAGACTGCCTCCCACCATATCTTCTCAGCTCACGTTTGGCTGGGCGTTGAGATCAGATATTTCCGTGCGCGCAGGTTGGCGGCTGCAACACTGTCAATGTTAGCTCTTGGTATCGTATGAATATAAAACAAGCTCACTTCGTAGACATGCCTGAACCAAGAAGCCTCGCCCCTTTTCAAAGTTATCCACTTGTTGCAAGTAGCGCAAAGACATTCCCAGCCTCGATTGCTCACGGTCTTACGAACGTTCTGCGGTCGTGAAAGCAGGTCGCCATTGGTGTCGATACCGTGTCGATAGAGCTTGTCGTACCAATACTCGCTATTGCGGAGATCAAGCCATCGACCAGGCTGACACAGACCGCACCATCCTTGTCGAGCAGTTCCTTTGCATCTCGTCCATTGCGGTGTGTATAGATTTGCGGCACAGTCTTGATTCGCTCGCGGTTCAAGGTCATGGGCGTCTGAATTTGAGAATGTAGGGTTTTGTCCTTCAGTCGTTTTCGCTAATGCATAGACTCCTATTGGGAAGTCGATGAAGAAGAGTCCGCCCGTCGCAAGGTCAGCGGTACTGGAAGAGACCGATGAATCAGATGCGCATGGGCTAGGAAGAGGCAGATACTCCTGAGGCTGTGCGGGGCGAACTGGTCGTGGCTCGAACGAGATTCCAGAGGTTGCATCTACGCTGGCTTGCCCTCGGAGCGCCATGGCAACGACGTGTTCGAGTTGCGCAGACTCGGGATTTCCTGTTGTGGCTTCTTGCATATCGACCTCGAGCAGGTGCGGCCAGCAGAAGAACGTTCTCGAGTATTACAATGTCGCAAAAGCACATGCTTCCGACCTTAGACCGCGATGTCCAGACACTTGAACCTATCAGTACACACACCATTTCTTCGGATGTTGTCGTTCCCGGGTTGTGTGCTCATGATAGTATCTTCGCATGAATGACAATGATGTTGAACACTCAGAGGGGGCTAATACGGAAGCAAGGGGGAATGTAGAAATAGCAGTCCGCGGGCCATTATAGCCAATAGAAAAGCAATAAGGTTGGAACGAACGCATGGAGAGGCTCGCATAAGAGATTTTGAAGAATGATACGCTCGTTTATTCACCCGGCGGTGTGGATGCTTTGAGCGTGATATGTATGGTACTGAAACAAGCATTCCTCAGCATTATCCGGACAAAGCAAAGTGTTTCGACGAATGAGCAGCAGAGGAAGCCACCGATGATGAGGCGCTTGGAGGAGCGCAAGGTTATTGCATACATGACCACCGAAAGCTCTTGCATCCTCGAGCTCGCTGCCGTGTTCTTGTGACCAGACTCTAGTGTCTGAGGGGCGTAGACCTGGGAGCAAGACAACTGCCGGTCGCATTCCATGGTGGCAGTTCGTGAAAGGGTCGTGCAAAAGGCATTTAAAAGACGAAACTACTGACGATGTATCGTGAACTGTCGTGCATGCACGATCCCTGCAGAGGACTGGAGTCAACACCGAGCAACCAGACCTGAAGCATGTCCGTGGCCCTGCTCTTGCCAAAGCCGGCACCCGAGTTAGGGCAAGGGCACATCACGCATTTGTAGTTGATGCTGGATGAATTTGGCCACACATTTCCTGACCAGAGCCTGAAATATGAACCGCGGCTGACAGATGTCGAGACAGACAGACAGATCTGTTCGTGGAAGGTTGTAGCGGTACCAGACATGCGAGAAATAAAAATCTCGATAAGTTAAGACTAGGTAGTAAGTGGAGAAAGAGCTTGTCGATGTGGCCTGTCGATGGTGAGCTCATCATGCTCATGTCAATGAAGTGCCCCGATGCGGTCAAGATCGACGCCATGGAACTCGAGATTCGTGCGACAAATCGGTCTGTGCTCAACCATCTTTGCAAGCCTGCAGCGCGACCCATCATCGATAGCATTCTGCCATTCTATCGCTGAAAGAGATCTAAAGAGTGAGAGTATGCTCGTCTGTCTTCCCAGTTTTCTTTACGAAGTTATGAACTGCTCGAAATAGTGGAAAGAGAAATCACGAGAGATTTTACACGATACAGACGCCAAACCCAATCTGCATCAATCGTTCACCAATTCGACCCTCTGCCGGCTCTACCAATCTACGGGAGCAGTCCGCGTGCGTTTAGTGGACAGAGATCCCTGCGAGATCTCGGGACAGCCCCTGCACGCCGGACACCATGATGCGATCGACGACGACGTTCCTGCACAAGATGATGCCTACTCACGCTGGGACCACGTCAATGGCGCTCTCTCTGGCTTTGACCCTCCGCGTAAATTGCAAATGCCACTCGTGTGCTGCTCCAGGCGACGGACTTTTCACTGTTTGTGCACCCTTGACACCATCCAAATCCTATGTTCGCGTGCCTAGATAACCCTCATATCCCATCTTTCTTTTCTTAACGTGTTTCTCGACTCCATCTCGACATCTCGCCACCTACACACTCGTTCGACAGCCATGGCGAACAAGAAGCCATTCATGGGCCTCCGTGGCCCCAAGCTCGGTCTTGCCATCTCACTGGTCGCCGGTCTTTTGTTCGTGTAAGTATCATTCACTGCTTCTTACCCAGATAGGCCTTTACTGACTGTCTTAGTGCTTTTGGTTATGGCCAAGGTGATGTCGGTGGTCTAATCACCGAGGCCCAATTCCGTGCTCGATTCCCTCAGATGGACTACATTGGCCAAATGAATCAGCATAGCGCCATTGTTCAAGGTGCTGTTATTGCAGCATGGAACATTGGATGTTTCGTTTCCGCAATGGCCACCATCTTCCTCGGCGACATCCTCGGTCGCAAGAAAATTCTCATGATCGGTATCGTCACCATGGCCATTGGTAAGATTATTCAATGCTCTTCCTACGGCATCGGTCAATATATTGCTGGCAGAGTTATCGCCGGTATTGGTAATGGCTTCAATGCTTCTACCGTTCCAACATGGCAAGCCGAGACCACCAAGGCTCACAGACGTGGTACCATGCTCATGGTTTCTTCTGGAGCCGCCATTACCCTCGGACTGACTCTGGCTTACTGGATCGACTTTGGACTCGCCTGGGCTCAGCCGAACACTGTGTCATGGCGCTTCCCTATCGCCGCTCAGGTCATTTGGGTCGTGCCTGCCATTATCCTCCTGCCATTCCTTCCCGAGTCACCACGCTGGCTCATCCTGAAGGGTAGAGAACAAGAAGCACTGGAAGTCATCGCCGCGCTCAACGACCAAGAACCTCAAGCTGAAGACGTCCGCCAGGAGTTCCTTCAGATTAAGGATGCTATCATCCAGATGGCTGCCGGTGGTATGGGTTCCGCCTTCAGCCAAGGAGAATACCGCAACCTGCACAGGACTCTTCTCGCGGTCCTCCTCCAGGTCATGCAACAATTCACCGGTATCAACCTCTTCATCCAGTACCTCGCCGAGGTGTTCTACACCCAAGCAGTGCTGAACCAAGGCGGTGGCTGGCTCGCCCGTCTCCTCGCCGGATGCTGCACACTCGTCCTATTTCTGGCCTCCTTCGTCGCCGTCATCGGAATCGATCGCTTCTGGGGCCGTCGTTCGCTCACCATGTTCGGCTCTTCCGGCATGTGTTTGAGCATGATTATTCTGGCAATCATGAAGGCTATCAACACGCGCGCTACGAACGACGCTTTCACCGCCTTCGTCTTCATCTACAGCGCCTTCTTTGCCATCGGCTGGCAAGGCATGTCGTGGCTGTGGGCCGTCGAGCTCACTCCTCTGTCATCCCGTGGTCCAGCCAACGCCATGGCTACAGCCGCCAACTGGCTCGCCAACTTTATCGTCGTCCTCGTCACACCCGTCATGTTTGTCAATATCGGCTACGGCACTTACATCGTCTGGGCCTGCTTCAACTTTGCCATCGTGCCGATCATCTACCTCTTCTACCCAGAAACGGGTTGCCGTTCTTTGGAAGAAGTCGATGTTCTCTTCCACCACGCTTCGCAGACCAAGATGCCTTGGATGACCGTTGTCAAGGTCGCCAACAACGAGCCGCTCTGGTACGGAAAGGACGGCGAGACACCGTTCTTGTACGAGCAGAGCGAGTGGCATCAGAGATTTGCGAGGCTGTCGGCTGACAGTGAGCCCAACTCGTCCGAGACCGGTTACTCGGGCGAGAAGCCTGTCAGTGATGGATCTTACTGAGTGGCTGATGATAATTTTACGATACATTGATGAGCCTAAAAGGTTTTGTTTGACATTGGAGTTGGAAATTCACTAGCATATATATCCGATCATATTGAGAATGTATAATCATGACTTTGATGAATTGTCTTTTGTGCGTGTTGCTTCGACTGCATCTGGTTGGTGTCCGTTTCAGTATAACTGACCGCCCAACCACACCTTTGGTCTTGAAATCCTTATCATGGCCACACTTGGTTTCTGATCACTTTCATTCGTTCATTTCTTCACCATCTCTTCATGATAACAATCAATCCGATATCACCAGCACCGACGAGCCACCTGCCATCATTACTCCAAGCACACTGTCGCGTCAGGAAATTATACTTCGGGACCGTCAGGGTATGATGTGGTGGTATCGGTCTGAACGGGTCACTTGGATCAAACTTGGCGTCGAGAACGGCATTACCTGTTCTCATCGGGCCAGTAGGTACAGGCGTCACCGCAGCAGCTGCATTCGAGTCGTTGTGCGAAACGAGACTCTTGGTGTCTCCATCTGCTTCCAGGCCAGCAGACGCAGACGCAGACCTCTCCTCCGCTTGTGCTTGCGCCTGTGCGTCTCGTGCCAGTGCAGACATGCCCGTCTTCGAGCCTCGTGCCGCGTTACCGCCGCCTCGTCGCTTAGACGAACCGCGCTTCGCCGTCGAGAAATCATGTGCATCTGGTCCTTGTTCGAGTTTTTGCAGGTCCCAGAAGCAGTATTTACTCTTCGAGTTGCTCATTACTAGCATCGGATGGCCTGACAAGCCGTCGAAAAGGCCGAAGCGGATGTAAAAGGGTATTGTATCGGGCATGTCGAAAGTCAGAAGACGCTGGAAGCGGTCGCCAAATGCCGATCGCGTGTATATGTTTGGACCTGGTAGGGGAGGCTCTTTCGGGACTGGGTCGGCCGAGTTGAAGCCGTCGATCTTCCAAAGATGAATGGCATTCTTTCGGTCATGTGCTGATGCAGCGTGGGAGAGTATTAGATCCCCATGGAACCGTACACAGTCCACGTAATCTGAATGAACCTCGATGGAAGAGAACAGAGGATAATGGACTTGAGTCGTCTTATCGGTACCTGCATTGGCGTCCGGCACCGAAGGCACTGCCCAGAGGTTGACCATTGTATCGGAGCCTCCCGAAAGGATATAAGCTCCCTCTTGGTGGAAAGCAACTGTCAAGACATGTTCTTTATGCCCAGCGCCGCCGAAGATGGCTGCACATGAGTGCTTTGAGTATTTCGGGTCTAGATTCCAGAGGCGGAGTGAGTGGTCATTTGAAGCCGAAGCAAGGATTGTGGGCGAAGTTGGAGAGATGGCCAAATCGTTAATGGCCTGTTGTTTTCAGTCAGTCCAACGGAACGATAATGGAGGCATGAGGTGTGTCACTTACACCGCCGTGCCCGCTCAGATTCTGTATAGGTTAGCCGTCACTCATAAGCAACAAGGATGCGGTATCAACTTACGCGTACGAACTGACCAGTGATGACATTGGCAATCTTGATCTTGCTCGATCCTGAACCAGCAAAGCAAATCAGGGGGTCAAGAGTGTCCACTTCCTGAGACCACACTATGCTGTTGAGCGAAATGTTTTCCTGCGGCAGGCTTCAGTCATGGTGACGGTGACGGCGATGACGATGATATGTGATTGTTGTTACCTGAGGATCACGAAAGACTCTGAGGATATCCAGTGGTTCCTTAGTGTCCGGTTTTGGTCTGCATATGAAGACTTCGCGGCCGGCGACGACAGCGAAAACGGCATCGTCCTCTGGCTCGGTGTATGGGTAAAATTTGACGTCGTACACGGCAGCTGCGCGGTGTTAGAGAAGAAAATTTAGGCATACTGTCAACTTGATAACTTACTCTTGTTGTTGTTTATCGGTGAGCCTTTGGAGTATTTGGCGTCAGGGTTCTGGAGAGGTCAGCGTGCGTTCCTGTTTGGTTTGGAGGATTTTGATGAAGTACCACTAGTCTGAACACAGCGTGAATAGACGGAAATGCGCCAGGAGAGTCCACATTGGTATTGGCCTTTGGTGGCATGCTGCGACAAAACGGCTAGCATGCCATACTTGCCTGTAGAAGTGTGCCGGTAATATGCTGTGTAATGAGCTGTTTATCGACACGACTTGATGTATCTGCAAGGCTGTGCTTGAGGCAACAGCTGAGACGTAAGGTATGAGGTACTTAGCAAGAAGCACGGAACATTGTTCTGACGGGTGAGATGGTGAGATCCAGTACGCAAATGACGCCAAACGCGTTCCATACCGCGTCCAAATTACTCACTGGCAGAGAAAATAATACTGCAACAACTTCAGATCTTGCTATAGCTCCCGAAATCCCCATGACTGATGCTTCACATGTAGAAAGGTTATCAGTTATTCACGACCGGGTTACACATCCTTTCAAAAAGTGCTGGACACGGCAAAAGGAGAGCTGCAGTGGAATATAGACGGTACATTCGGCCCTTGAATGGCGGGAAAAGGCGCGCAGATAACAGATTACATGACGATCATTCAACGCAGAGACAGGTGATTCGTTATGGATCACAAACAGAGCAAGGTTGTACTGCATGTGCAATGCAATGCGTGTGGCCATCCATGGATGTTTGTGCGACCATGACTGGATGCCAGCAGAATTCTGTAGTGGACTATACAGGCATGTCTGGAATCGGCAGGTGCAGACGGCGCGTTTGCACATCACACGTCCGGACATCCTTCCGGTGGTATACTTTGCACTTATCACGTTGCAGAATGAATAGCAGGGCACGGTAACAGCCGAAACAGCATCTTCGATGGTGTGCATAAACACAACAGCGAGCCTGTCGTTTAACGTATATGTATGCGCCGTGATAGCAAAGCAGTCGCAGTCGCTGGGAACTTATGCCGTGTTCCGCCTCCGGTTCTTTATTTCCTTACCTATTTCTCGTCGGTCGAGTCGTGCGAGTTGCCGCGTACGACTACACAACGAAGAACGCGAAGTTGAGTCGGTCACTAGCCTGATAGTACACAGAATTAAGCCATCAGTTTTGCTATGGTCGGTGAAGTAGGTCGGGTGTACATCTACAGTATAGCGAGGAGTGGCTCGCGATTGCCATGATGTTCCTCCATGACGTCAACAGTGACTCGCTTGCCAATATGCAGAACCACCAGACCTGCACGAAGACACTCCGTAAGTAGAAGTTATTCTTCGTCCTTGGTCAAAGTAGGCAAATACGACCTGGTGTTTTGCCTACTAACTTAGGCAGGCATGTGAATTTTAACTGAAATAAGCAGTTACTGCGAACTCTGCCAAATGGGCAGTTTTCTTCGGCTTCACAGTCTCACCAGATCAGTAGCACTGTTCGAGCCATTTAGACGCTTTGTCGTGTTTATAGTTATGCGGTCTTTTCGCGATTTCGTCCTTGCGCACTGTGCAATCTATTCTCGTTACAAATTGCCTTGTAAAATCCTCTGCATACCCTTGATCGGCCGGCTGCTGCTCTCCATGTAAAAAGTACGTCAGGCTGACAGTATCGGTGCAGTAAGGCCGGCCGAGCGATGAAGGAGCGTCGTGGATGTTGGACGGGGACGTGGACACGGATTCCAGCTCTTGTCTTATGTTGTAACTGTAACTTCCGTCTTGTTGCACTCGCGTTTGCACTCGGCTGCTTTGTGTCTCGCCCGCATTTTCCGCGCTGCTACCAACAAGTACCATCACTGCCGCCCACAGTTCATCACTACTGACGCTGGATGTACTTCTAGCAATCAGCCGATCTCGAACCAGGGCCATTTTCTCGTTCCCACGTCTTCGCTCCCACTTCACTGCCTCGTTTGCCATTTTTCTGCAAAATTCAAACACCATCGCATCCATCTCCACGACGCACAGGCCCGCATCCCTCTAACAATCCCTCAATTAATCGCGACGACTTCATCCGGTCTCCACCGGTGGCGACATACAGTTCTTGACTTTCATCGCCAAGATCCTCCGTACTCTCTCTCTATTTGCGATCGGAGACATCAGAACTAGTCATCACATCACACAGGCGGTTCCGCCAGCCCACGACCAGCCTCGAGTCCTTGCTTCTCAATGCGCGCTGCCCTCGGAACTCGATAGTGCAAAGCACCACTAACCTGTATCCTTCAAACGTCCGCTCCAGTATGGACCCAAACGCACAATTCCAAACTCCGGCGGTGAACCCGAATGCGAACGACGACCACCACTCACATACCAACGACCTTACATTCATATCCATTCACGGTAAGCCAGCCGTCGGTTCCGACTACTTCGTATGACCCCGCCGACTGACGTGCCTCCCAGACCTCTCACCCGAAGCCCGCATACTCTATTCCTCAGATTCAATTGTCGATGTTCTCGGCTATACCCCAGATGAAGTTGTCGACAAATCAGTGTGGGATTTCTTCCCTCCGGAAGAGTTGCCCTATGCGAAGCGCTTTCACCAAAAGGGCATTGCCATGGATAAAGCAGCCATGCTTGCATACTGCCGGGTCAAGGACAGTCGCGGGGAATGGATCGGTTGTGAGTGTTGTTTCACAATCGTGTACGATGTCATGATTGTGTGTACCAGTATCTACGTGACTGGATCAACGAGTCGGAGTAAGTTCTATCCATACTCTGTCAAACAGACAGCACACCATACTGATACATCTACCTTATCAGAGCGAGCCATGGAAGCACCCCTCATCCGCCGCATATTCTCATCCTCACCTCACGACCCAAGATATCACATGCTTTCGCACATTTCACACAAATTTCGCCAGACCAACAAGCCCGATCCACACGAGCCTCGAGCGGCTCTTTTCCTTAACCGATTCACACGGACTCTGACCATCATGTATGCCACGAGTGGGGTTGAAGACATACTGGGTATATCCGCAGAGACAATGAGAGGAAAAAGTTTCTACTACTGCATAGCGGAGAACTGTTTGCAGGACGCCATCAAGTGCTTGGAGACCGCAAAAGGCAATAATAGTATTGCATATCTTCGATTCTGGTTCAGGGATCCACGGTCTGACGATGAGACGGTCACAAATGGAACGAGTACGACGGCTGACGAGAGCGACGAGGAGATGACCACAGACACGAGTGTGGATCAGGAGATGACTGGAGGGGTACATTTGGGAGAGGATGAAGATCATATCAGAGACCACTCAAGTGGGTCACGGGCGCTTCAGTCAGAGAGCAGCATGGAGATCGACCAATCGAATATGGACCCACAATCAAGGACTTCCTCGGGCGATTCGGGCGATAGTATTAACCCACGCGACACTTACGAATCAATTTTCGGCGAGCCTGCCCACAACCCTAGGAGCTCATCAGCATCTTCGGCCGCTAGTCGAAACATACCATCTCCGGAAACGCCGATAGAAATCGAAGCCGTCATCTCATGCGCATCTGACGGACTTGTCGTATGCTTGCGCAGAGCTCGTCCAATGATTCCACCACCTACACATCGCCCGGCCCGTCCAATGTACGAGAACGGTCTCTTCGCTGCTCCTTGGGCTGAGAACCCAATGATACCATCTCCAGAAAGCCGACCTGCTCAGCCACATGCATCCAACTTCAACCAGCCTCATGCCCCTCAGAATGCTCATAGGCAACCCAAGGTCGGTGGTCCAAGCAGTCAGGACTTCATGTCTGTCATTAGAGAACAGGCCATCTTTGCTTGGGCTTTGACTGGAATCAATGGTACCTTGCACAAATACGGGTCTGGCACTCCAATGGGCGAGAGTATTCCCCAGCCTCTGAAAATCTGGAAGAATGATGACTCATCTACTGATGGTTCCGTCAAAGACGTCAATTACGCCCGTACTGACTCTGCATCATCCGGAGTCGACGGCCTCGCCAAGCCCGACAGTTACTCACCCACATCCAAGGCTTTTGGTAATGACCACCGAAAGCTTTTCGGCGACCCAGGAATCTCGAGTCAGCGTCCCAGCAGCGCTTACAAGGGAAACGGATACGATTCGAGCCGTTCATGAGTATGGTGGGATGGGCTCGAGGTTGCCCATACACACACATACACACACCTACCACACCATTCTTCATTTCCTCGCGCAGGGCGCCTTTTTGTGGTCTAGACCAGGACTGACGTCCTGGCTTTGTATCGATCCATATTTCTCAGCTCACGGCGTTGAAGGAGGACGCATACACATATACCCATTCAGATAAGGGCGTCGAGGATTGCGATGACGACGGAATCGTCATGTTATCAGAGTCAACATGCTGGTCATGGCAAAGCATCATATTGGAGCAAAGGTATCATCACACTTTTGGCAGAAGCGGCATGCAGTCGCGTATGAGAAACGATAGTCTATGCATTGGAATGGGAGAACGTAGTGAAGGTTTGACGGCGGCCTTGCGGTTGCATTGGTCAATGTCGCTTCCTGTATGGATATGCATTAGTTTCGCAACACATCAATCAGTCGCTCCGGCGCGTTAATGCACGACAGTCGGATATTCGCTCTGTATTTTTTCATGCCCGTGGTACCAACAAGGTGTCAGTCGTTCCTATGGCGGAGCAGTAGCACAACATGGTGCTCAAGCTGAAACGCTGTTGGCTGTCGCAAACTCGGCTCCGAACTCTTTCTCTAGCTCCACGCCGAGCGAGCTCAACCTCGACCTCCTTTAATATCGGACCGTCAGCCCTAGACCTGCAGAGCTCCGCTACCTCTATATTAAACCAACACTTTCAGGAGGATGATCGTCGCAGGTTTGAAGATCATGGATTGCCTAACTCAGGTAAGTGGGCGGTGCACGTTCTACCGCCCGGTGCCTACAGTACATGATGCATGCAGATACTATTGGAGCCTCGCAGCAATGCGCTTCAATGGTTTGCTCTGCCTCCACCATTACACCGAATCATTCTTTCGTCAAAGACATATATAAACCATCTTCAGCATACCTGGAATGACCGACACAGCATTGTCATCAATTCTCAGGTCTACTCGGATCTGTTTCAGCCGTTGACGCTACACCTGCTCCCTCCTCGACCTCGAGACCTGAACACTTCCAATCTCGGTCTCGAGATACTATCGCAAGGATGAAGTCTCTTACTTGTGCATCGCTGCTGCTTGCAGCCATCCATGTCCAAGCCGCTTCGGCCAAGATTGCTCTGGCGCATTTCATGGTGCAGGAGTCATACGCCTATACCGTAGATGAATGGAAACTCGACATCGCCGCAGCTCAGCAGATCGGGCTGGATGGATTCGCCTTGAACTGGATTCCTCCTGATTGTAACTCTCCAGGAGACACATCAGTCCAATGGCAGATCGGGCAAATCCGAAACGCGTATGCCGCCGCAAATACCATCAGCAACCCTCCCTTCTACCTCATGCACTCATTCGATATGAGCTACTTTAGCTGTGAGACAGGCCTTAACTGGAACCAGACTTTCATGGTCAAAATGATCAATGAACTTGGCTCGCAGACGTCTCAGCTCAAGTGGAATGGCAGCGCACTTGTGTCGACTTTTGATGGAGAAACGGGTCCGCCTTATGGCGTTCAGTTCTTCCAAGGACTGAAGAGCCTTGTCCCCAACGCCTCCTTCGCTCCAGCTTTCGACGGCTTCTCGATAGGAGCACGAGGCTCCAACGGTACTGTCCAAGCCAATTCACTCGTCCAACAATACCCTGCCAATGCTATTGACGGCTTTCTCAACTGTATTGTAACACATCCCATCTGTGATTTACTCTCACTGACTTGATTCAGGGGACTGTTGGCCGGATGATGGCAACAACAAAACCGCTGACATAGACATCGCTTTCCAAACCGCTCTGAAAGACGCGGATCGCCCTGGGCCGTACATCATGGCCGTCTCTCCATGGCAGTTCAAGAACGTCAACAGTAGTGACGGGTCATTTCTTGCTTACAGTGACACTTTGTTTGATTACCGCTTCCAACAGCTTGTCAATGGCACCATCAACCCAGACATGATCGAGTTGCTGACTTGGAACGACTACGGAGAGTCACACTACCTTCGAAAGCTTCCTAGCGAAGTTGAGTCAGCCCCAGACTACATCATTTACGCGAACGGCATGGAGAACTACGTACAGGGTTTCAATCACAATCCCTGGAGAATCATGGCCAAGTACTACATTACCTGGTGGAAGACTGGCAAGCCAGGAATCAACCAAGATCAAGTCGTCTATTGGTATCGGGTCCACCCTGCCGCTGCGACCTGCTCCGAGCAACCCTATCTTACAATCTCCGGAACTCAGTACCCCGTTGATGCCGTCTTTGCTTGGGCTTTGGTCCAATCACCAGCGACAATCGAAATCGACGTGGGCTCGAACAAGAACTGGACCTTTACCGCCGATGCCTCTGGACCGGTGCTTAACATGGTTCCGTTCCCCAAGACAATTCCTGCGGCCGGTATCACGCCGAGCGTCAGGATTGTGAGGAATGGCAACGTTGTGCAACAAAGTTCCGGCAGTCTTCCGATCAATGCCACCTGTGATTGGTACAACTTTAACCCTGTTGTAAATCTCGCAGGTACGGGAGTGAACGCATAGATGTGGAGCTCGGCATGAAATTGGGTCATGGTTCACTATCTTCACTTGCTTGAGATAGGAGAGACATACACTTCAATTTATGAAAGCACGTAGTGAGCGTTGCTTTATTTACGAAAACATACAGAGACCAATGGAATACGATAGCTGCTTCGGTAATCAGACCGCCGTCTATACTTTTTGGGGGAGAACGTGAGGTGCGATCAGCCAAGTGAGTTTGTGTTCACTAGGAAGGTGCAGACGTAGGTGAAAAAGCTACCTTAGGCAGCAGCTTCTATCACACACGATGTCACGCGATTTCGCTTCGATTGCTTGCTTCACTCTTCCAGCCCACCTCATTTCATTTCCTCTTCACAGAAGCTCTGACATACAAACACACCGAGGACGGACTGAAGACTATCGGTCCAGCGTTAGCTGTCTCAACTTCACTGCCTGAGCTGGTATCCTGACTCCCTCATGAGCACGTTTACTACCATCGGTCGTCCAGCAACCGTCTATTGGTCGACGCCAACAGCATTCAAGCCTCTCGTCATCCATCATGGGCCTCACAGACCTACCTAACGAGCTGATAGAGCGCATCGCTCAGAAGCTGCACAGAAAACGCGACATCGCTAACCTCTGCTTGACGTGCAAAGACACGCATGCTCAGGCGACGCGTGTTTTGTATCGCTCAGTCGAATTCGGCTCCTCACACAAGGACCGTGAACTCATCGATCGGCTCTTTGAGTCGAAGTCATCGTCCGTCAAGGCTGTCACTTTTCTCGATGTGTGTAGCCGCGATCCGTGTGGCCGCACGGAGATCGATGAGTTTGTTACATATTTGGTCGGAAAATGCGTACCTGGTGGACTTCTTCGGCTCAAGTCGCTCAGCTACATCCGTCAACGCGATGAATATGACGAATATGACGGGTACGGCGATAGAGATTTTATGGCATTCGGCGAACTTCTGAGGTGCTGCGAGCCCCTAACGCTGGAGCATGTCTTTTTCAGGAATGATATGCTGCATACGCGCAGCTGGCCAAGTCTCTTCCATGCAATCACGTCTCGAGGGACCAATCTACGCTTTCTCGAGGTAGGCGGTGCAATACTTGCGGAAGACCTCCGTGCAGACGACGCTGACGCAGTCGCTGCTGTTGCACAAGAGCTTCGAGGACTCGAGGAAGTAGTCCTTCCTTTTTATCTCGACCTGTCAATTATGACTCCAGAGAACGGCAAGTTGGGCGATTATGGTCATGTGATCCTCAGCTTTGTCACACTGCCAAACATAAGGGCGATCCGGTTCTCCACGCCAATGATAGCCTTTTTTCCCATCACAGCTGAGCGACGGGAATGGCCCGAAGATGAGTGCACAGATCAGGCCGAGGAAGTCATGTCAGAGCTTGCAAGTCACCTCACAAGAGCCGCTGCTGTCCATCGTGGAAAGGACACGAATGTGCCTTTGATCGGGTTTGGAGACGCATCGGGCGCGACCGCATATACGGAACTCGGTTGTGTAAGCTGGAATGAACCACTCTACTTCCAGTATTTGGGAGGTCAGAAGGACGAAAACGACAGCTGGACAAGAAGATGGTACCCGCAGGAGGAGGAGAACAGAAGGGACTTCGCCATCTTTGTGCCGGACTGTGAAAGGTACAAGAGGTAGGAGTTACTGGCTGATTACGACTAGATCGTGGCTACTGTGGTAGTTCTGACTCAGCAAATAACGAGGCGTAATATACATCAAAGGCATCACCATTTGGCCTCTTTGAAACTTATCATAGCTCGCCTACACCTGACATCACTGCTTCTCCGTGCGGATGCAAGCAGACCAGTCGCCCTGTTGGCCCAGCTCAAGGGCCAGCATTGATTGTATGCAAAGTCCAATCACTGACCACCACCTTCATGCGGTTGACCACCTCCCATTTCCGAAGTATCGAACCCAAAATTGGGCATACCACCCAGACCGCCCAGACCAATATCAGCCCAATCCCACTCGAGCGTCATGGGCATCTGCCATAGATCCTGCGGCACGAACGGCTGCTGAAATCCACCCATATCGAACTCACCATTACCGAAACTCTGCATGCCGGCGCCGGGCATATTAAATTGGCCGGCGCCTGTGAAGTCTTGGGGTGAGAAATCTTGCGTCGTCGTGCCGAAGTTGGGTGCGCCTTGCATGTCCATCCATGGTTGCGTGGGCACGCCGGTGTTCGGGTTGAATGTGTGAGCTGCGGCGTTTTGTTGGGGGTTCATTACTGGCTGTTGTGAAGGTACCTCTTGCGGCAGGATCGATGGCGAATTACTGTACGGAGACCGGCCCATGGAGTCTCGATGCCGTGGTGAAGTAATTGGAGGCCTGAAGCTAGCCTGTGCTTCCATTTGTTGCTGCTCGATGCTCTTCGCTTCCTCCTCCTTTGTAGCTCTGCGTTTCCTGTTGCCCTTCAGCTCCTTTTCTGCTTTCTCTAATGCAACTCTGCCGATGCGCTCGAATTCGGAGCAGATGTGCAGCATTCGCTTGAAGTGTGCTAACGATTCGCGGTCTTCGGAAGACAGAGTGGTGAGGAACTCAACGACAGATTTCATCAGCTTGAGATCTGATCGCGCGCGCGCATCCTGAGGATTCTGAAGAATGTTGGCGAATAGTGTCACGAGAGCAGATATTGGATAATACAAGATTAGCCTGTCACAGTCAGCTTGGTCGTCTTCTCGAGTGGAGGAATGCATTTAACATACCATACGCATGCATAATCACCATGAGGAATCCATTTGAGCAGCGATATCGATGTTCTGGCAGCATTGACGCATAGTGCAGCAGACATAAAGACTCGGGGATTGAGTGGTCGAGCATTCAATCCAGCGATGGCGTAATTCGACAGGCGTGATGTCCAGTATCCGTGATGTACCGACATGCGGTGAATGGTGGTCAAGCAGTTGTAGTAAGCGAAATGAAAGACCACAATGTGCAATACAAGCGGCGTATGTCCGAGATTAATCTCTTGTTCTGGCCTGAAAGCTGGCGGTATCGAATCTTTCCATTGTTCGAGCTCCTGATCCAGTTCTCCGATTGTGTTCAGAAGTTCTCCGTCTGATTGACGAGACGCTTTGACAGAGTATAATCGCTTGTAAACCTTGCTCTGTATTTGCGCAAAGACACACATGGTTCTCAGAAGGTTGAACTTGGATCCGTCTGGTGCGACCACATTACCGACATTGTCGGGCGGGTCTTCACTTGGCAGATCGGTATTCATATCGTCATCGTCCTGTACCGGGGGCCTTCCGGATCGGAGACAGATGTCTTTGTCCATGATATATGCGATCCAGAACACACGTTTTCGTTGCTCGGTCTCGACTTCGTTCAGATGAAAGTCAGCACCACGTTTGTGTAGACCAATACTATGGGCTAGTCGAATCGCTGCAGAGACCAGGAAGAATGGAGGGTGAGGATTGGGTGTTCCCTGAAGGAAGAGTGACTGATAGATGTCAGCATGAGTCAATCAAATAGCGGATCGTATTCGTTACCATTCCGAGCAATGCTTGTACACTCAACAAGTCGTTGTTTCGCATTGTAAGCTCTGTCTGGACAGCCATGGCGTTCTTGAGATACAGCCACGCAAGTTCGTCTTCTTCTTGTGGAGACACATTGCTCATGACTCGGATACGGTGAGCGAGGGCAAGAGCGACGTTTAACGAAGCCCACCAGCCAGATCCTTGATAGGGCTCGAGAGAATAATGCTTGTGAACTAAATGCATGAATGTTGGTTCGTGAAAGAGTGGAAACATGGTGTTGAGATTCTCAAAATAATCCTTGAGGAGAGAAAGGGCTTCATGCTTGGGTGGAAGTGGCTGATATGTTCGTCGATTGAAGATGTCGTTGAAGATTTCTGGTTTCCATGTATTCCAGTGGGTGTCGCCTGAAGACACGTTGTGGAAGATGTCCTGGAAAGAGCCATCTCCGGTTTTTTCGCTGACCCATTTAATGCCTTTAGGTGAGAAGATGGAGAAGCCGGAAGAAGAGCCTGCGCAAGATTAGCCACCTCCAGAACAACATACATGTGTGCTTACCAATGTATCGTGTCTCGCCAACGTTGTTGGTAATCAGCGAACACATCTGATCCGCCAAAGCTTCCACATCCTTTTCCTTACGCTTCTCACCAGGTTGCGCGTTTGCCGGTGTCGGTGCTTCGTTACTCTGAGGGCTTGTAACAATCGCCTGCTGAGGTGTACCCAATTGCGCTGGCGTCTCGGGCCTGATGCCGGGTGTCCCGCCCTCGGAGACAGATGCTCGCGCGCTCCCTGACGCAGCCATGCGATCCGCCAAACGCTTTTCCAGAGTACCAAGATCAGTTCGCCCGTCGTCTTCCGCGAGAAGTCCAGACATTCGAAGCAGTGTCTCCATCCGTCCTAGTCGGTTCTCCAATCCTTCAATGTACTTGGCACCTTTGGGCGGTTGCCTCTTCTTCTCGACCTGAGTAAAGATGCATTCGGTTTTGTAGTTCTCACAATGCGAACACCTCGGCATCTTGCCATCGCACTTGATTTTCTTCTTGCGACACATATCACAGGCTCGCGCTATCCTTCTTCTTTTCGCATCTCCTTGATCATCACCTCCTTGATCATCGCCTGCATCGAATCCATAGTTGTTGTAGTCGTCAGGGAGAAATGCATCACTGTATCCGTTGCCGATTGGCGAATTGTCGCTCGGGAGGGCACCGAATATCTGAGGTGGAGGATTCGCAATTGATGGAGTTCGCCCAACCATTGGGAGGCCGGTGTATGGCGGGTTCATGATCGCGTTCGGACCCCTCCCTCGTTTGATGGTAGACGAAGTTTGAAGGTGCAGTTTCAGAGTGGCATCGTTCTTCGCTTGGATCACTAATGCACCGTCAAGTGGTCGCGTGGAGTTGCAAAGAATAATTTTCTATCATGCTATTGTGCGAACGGTAATAGGGAGAAGCGCGTCACAAAAGTAGCGATGATGGCTGGGCGCATTAGAAATCAACAGCGAGTAGTGGAGGAAGCAGGTCAAGTTATACGGCGTTGTACGAGACCTGGAGACTTCGGTCAAACAACCACGCTCCTTCCAGGCCCCGGCGAACGGACGGCGGCGTCGGTTAACCCCGACTGATCAAACCGGTGGAGGAAGGTGCGACCCTGAGCGCAGTTAAGGACTCTTAACGCCTTAAGAGCCTCAAAAACTCTAAAATTATCCAATACAGCACAAGCAAATACCTGTGCCAACCGCTCGACCGCTTCAACTCGGATACACTGCCAATCCAAGAAGTCCTCGCGAGTAAAATTTTTGCAAGCATTACATCAAGGATTTTGAGAATGGGCCGAGGAGGTGGAGCAGCAAGAGGCCCTCCAAGTAGGGAAGTTCAAGTATCGAAGAAGCTCAGTTGGCTGCTCAGACACAACGCTGAGAAAGAAGGACTCAAGTTGGGTCCCGGAGGTTACATTAATTTGAAGGACGTGGTAGGTCTATCCCTTTCCATGAGTAGTTGATTTATTTGTCAATCTCCTTTTTCTCCTCCTTCATGTCCGCATCTCAAGTCCGACCGGAAACAATCGGTTAAGCGTTCGGTCTAGCACTACCTCAGTCTAGAGCATCCTGAGTTACCAGCGAGGTCTACTTGAACCTATCAACTGACTGGTCAACCCTAGCTCAACAACCGCAACCTCAAGGGCATCAAGGTCACATTCGCCGAGGTTCGCGAGATAGTCTCCACAAACGATAAACAACGGTTCTCCCTTATTCCAGTATCAGCAGCACCAGATCCGTCAAGAAGCGCAGAAGTGCCGGTGGACGATGCAGCAACCGCAGCACTCACCGAGTCCACTTCTGATGACCCGGCGGACTACCTGATCCGCGCGAACCAAGGCCACAGCATTGCTGTTGAGAACGAAGGTCTCCTGACCCCGATCACTTCAGACAACCTCCCGACGGTGGTTGTACATGGCACGACTCATGGCGCTTGGCCGCTGATCGTGTCTTCTGGAGGTCTGAAACGAATGGCAAGGACACATGTGCACTTCGCCTCAGGACTACCTTCTGGTATGAAATCCATGGCAGAGTCGAATGCCGGTGATGAGCAGACTGCGTCTGCACCTGTGACATCCGGCATGCGCAATTCCTCGTCTGTGCTTGTCTACATCGATATCAAGAAGGCGATGGAAGGCGGACTGAAGTTTTGGAAAAGCGAAAACGGGGTGATCCTTTCCGAGGGTGACTCGGACGGTCTCATCAAGATGGAGTACTTCGAGCGCGTGGAAGATCGAAGCAGTGATGTGGGCGTGCTTGTTGAAGGTGGAAAGGTCGTCAAGGAATTTCCTGAAGAGTGGAAGAGCAAGGGTACGGGAAGGAGAGGTGGCAGGGGCTTCGGAAAGGGCTGAATAACGAATGTCAAGAAGTGTATACATTGTGAAGCGTAGTAATAAGAGGTACGCTGACTCACGAGAACATGATGAAACAGATGCATCTATTCAAGGAAGCCTAACAAGCGCTCTGTTCATAGGTCCAACTTGTGTCGTACGTAAATCGACCGAGATAAGTATCGTCCGTCTATATGCACCTGTATATTGTAAACATGTTCAAGAAAGAAGTCTAAAGACATCTAACGGGTGATGACGACTGGTCATACCAGTCCCCACAACGGGCGTGGCATATCAACCTTGGAAGGAGATCTTGCCGGCTCCTTCAAGCCGACATAGGCTTCTCTTCGCGCAGGGTCACCAGTAGTGACAGACCAGGTCTCGAGACCATAGTATGTAGCGATTGAGTGTACAAGCCACCGTCTGTGGTGAATCAGTGCCAGCACCATTATATGGACAGGGGGAACATACCCGAAAGCAGCGCTAGAGTCTCCAACGGAGCTCTCAAACACCATCTTCTCTCTTTTCAGATCGCTGATCGTCCTCTCCCTCTTCTTCTCGTCGCTCATGGCACCGTCTCTGCCAACGAAGACGATCTCCTCGTCGCTGTCGCTCTCAAGCGCATTCTCGAACTCGTCATCCTCAAATGCCTTCAGTCTCTCCTCCCATGCGCCAACGAAACTTCTAATTTCGTTCTCGAGGTCCTGCAGCATGTTCCTTGCGCCCCGGCTCTTCTTCAGTTTGGCCTTCAGCTCCGCAGGAATACGCGCAGCCTCCTGCTCCTCCTTTGTTCCATGAGTTCTCGCATCTCCAGTTCTTCCGAATTGGGTCTTCTTAATCTCCTGCTTCGCCTTTGCAGCCGACGTAGCTTTGAACTCGGCATCCCAGAGCGGGGCCAGGAAATAGGGTACAGCGGCTACCGGGTAGGTTGGGCGCACTTCCCAATCGGAGGGAAGAGGAGGTTGGGCATGAGGATTGTTGAGAAGACGGTCGTTCTCCCATCGCTGGCGACGGCGGGAACCTTCCTTTCCTTTGAGCAGGAGTTCGCGTCGGCGGAGACTATCACGCTGTATCGAAGACCGTCGGCGGTAGACAGTATGTACGCGCTCGCGCTTCTCGGCTACCGGGGCCGATGTCCGTACGGGCTCCTTTGGTACGGCGTTCGAGTCGAGAGGGATTTCGAGAACCTCAGCTTGGCCACGAGGAGATGGAGAAGATATGGTCGCAGCAGCAAGAGCATGCGCTGCCTGCTCGACTGTCCAGGCCTCAATGTCGATAGCGGGGGTGACTTCGACGCCACTTGCGACGGCATTGGTCTCGAAAGCCATGATTGCGATGGTAGTGAATGAAGCGCCGGTGTTAGCAGTGAAAGAAGAACGAGAAAGGAGGAAAAAAACGCGCAACGAGCCGCTGTTCTATATGAGGCTTAACAGATGTTGGAAGAGGAGTCAGGAGGGAGAGGCAGCAGATGGGTCAATGGAGTCATCACCGGATAAGGCCAACTGCGGGTGCGATATGCAACGGATCGATCCGACAGCCTATCAGAACCGCCGAACCGACCATCCATCGCCGAGCCTCATCGCTTAATGGTCGCCAGGCCATGCTCACATGATGAGGTACAGAACAGGCACCATGGGTTGCAATAACAAGCTGAAAGTAGGAGAGTCCTGAAATACTGCTTTCAATCTTCAATCCTTCAACTGTGCCGAAATGAGATGAGTAATCATACCTTGTGGAGATTCGACCAGCGCATTGTACATGCTAAATTGCGCTTTGTTCAGCGTATCCGGATCATCGTCAGCCTTTCAAAACTTGGAAGGCTTAGATGCAGATTGATTGAAACCCATTGGAAGCAGTCATATATCCTGCTTGACCGATCATGGTCTCTTCGAACGTAGCAGCAGAAGAGTCATCCCCCGCAGAGTACCTGTGCTCCAGCGAGTTGCGAATCGTGATTCCGCGCTTGGAAGTTCAATTCCTTGGCAAGTGACGGAAGCGGCCCGCATTTCACCGACGCCGCAAATCCACACCAAAACGCTGCAAAATTGCAGATTATCAACTTCAGCCATTGGAACAAAATTGACTCTTCTTGCGTGCAAAACGATCGATCATCATGGGACTCGAACCCACAACCTTCCGCTTAGGAGGCGGACGCGCTACCATTGCGCCAAACAACCATTTTGAAGCTTTCGACAGTTTAGGAAATTAATATCGCTCGCCGCTTGGGGTGCCTCCCTAATTGGACCGGAGAGGCTTCAATCGCTGCGTTCCCCTTGTCGCCATCAACATACCTCTGCGTGCTGAATACCATGTCTGTTGACTGTCAACACTCGAAGGTAACTATAAGTCGAGGAATGAGGCTGCCGCTCCTGTTCGAACCCCAGCTTTACATGTAGATAGGTATCAATATGATGCCTACTCATACACACAGCACGCAGTTCGCGGTATCAGAAGTACAGTCATATACGGCATAGACATTATACAGATTCAATCCCTCTTTGGGACTGCGTACCCATTTGAGCCACCACCAATGCCGTATCCATAACCACCCAACCTGCCACCGCCCTCGACCGCGGCCATCCTCTCCTTTCCATGACTCCTCAATCTTCTAGGCAACTCAATACCTCTGAAGTATGCAAGACACACCGCAGCCGTGCCGCCGATACTGAGCAGGCAGTAGATCAACGTGCTCATGTAGACATGTCCTCCCATTCCCGTCCATCCACTCGGTAACTGCGTGTTCGGGTACCATCGCACTGAGAACTGCAAGGGCAGCGCATCTCCAACAATAATCCTTGTCGCAGAGGCAGAGGTCGAGATACTGTACGCCGTGCCCGCCGCAATGACACCCGGGTCCGTGGCCTTGGGCGCCGCGTGTAATAATACATTCAGATGCGACGAGACGTGCAAGTGGCTCAATTGCAGCGACCCCGTGAGCGCGATGACGAGCGGTATGTAATCGATTCCTGGCGCGCCTTGTCCTTGGTCCGCGCTCGCTGTTTCTATTGTTGATGTCGTAGGGGGGAGTGGTCGAGATGGAATACGGCAGGTGAAAGGCGAGTCATTGTGGACGTAGTACTCGAGGAGGTGGAAGAAGTCGTCGGTGATGAAATCGATAGTACAATTCTGCGACACCTCGCTGCCAAAGTAGAACTCGAGAGGACGACCTGTTTCGTTACAGGTTGGAAAAGGAATGTACTGGAGCTGGCCGGTTGAGGTCGTGACGTGGTCGCCTTCGCTGTAGTCTTGTCAGTAACTTGAAGTACAGACTTGAGAAGTCGGTGTTGTCTTACGCTGTTCGGTTCAAGCAGGTGACTGGAATCGCATCGCCAAGTTTATACGACGACGACTTCTCGAGAAGTGGCTCCTGTGTGCTTACGGCCGCGGCCAGCGCGGTGTAGAATGCAACCAGTAATCGAATGGTCATTGACAGTGTGACTGAGGAGCGAGCCATGCTGACAACGATGTATGTACAAATAGATGGCCGCCAGAAAGAAAGAGAGCGTGTCTAGGAAAATATGGTTTCAGTGAGCTCATCACATGGCGGACATGTGGCTTCTCCATTCTGGATCGGCCCCAAACGAACGCTTGGTCAGTGCAAGATCAGATCTGGATCTGGATCTGTTGCACGTTGAACAGCGATGAACTGTTTTGCTTCGTAGAGATTAATCTTACACTAATGAGTCGCCAGAGATCAGGAATGCAAAGATGAAGCAGAGTGCATCGAATCTCTCAATCTACCAAATGAAGGGGTATCTACGATGACCAGAAACGCCAAACCACGCAAGCACCAAATACAATCAAATCAGATCACGGCAAGACCAAAAAATCAATCACCACTTATCTCCGCCACTCTCAAACCCTTCGTCGAAGCCATCATCCGAATCTCCATACTCTTCTCCGACTTCTTCGAATCCGTCAGCCGTCTCCTCCTCGACGCTGAATTTTGTCCCCAGAGCCTGCTGACCCTGTCTGATAAGGTCCTGTATTTGAGAACTCATCTTCTTCATCGCTTTATCCGCATCTCTGTCACGCTTTTCGTTTCGCTTAAGGTACTTTTGTGCTTCAGGTGTGAGACTCTCATTCTCGGCCATTCCGTCGATGCTGATTCTCGCGTTTGGCGATCGAGCTTTCAGATTCGTCATCGATGGGCGGTGGAGAGTGCGGGATGGGGATCGATTGTGGGCGTTTGATGTGCGGCGGGAGTGAACCGGCTGTGTGAACGACCTTGGTGATCCTGTTGCCGTCGTGATAGCTGTGCATGACATCTTGCGTCTAGATACAGGTGCGAGAGAAGTCCGAGGGCTTGGTCTTGAGGCTGCCGTTACGAATTCGCCTACTGCGGCGCTCAGTAGCGACGAAGATGTCTTACGAGTACTCAGTCGTGTAGAGTCTTCATCCCGGGTCTGCAGATCGGTATCAACAACGACCCACCCTGCAGCGTTGTCGACCTGTCTTCGTTTTGCTGGACGAAGAGGTGTATTATCCTGTTCAAAGTCTCCCAGAAAACCGTCATCCGGGAAATGTCCAGGTACCGGTGTTGTTGACTGTTGAGAGACACAGATGTTTGGCGACGCGGAGAAATCTTGGTTGTAGCCTTGTCCACCACCAGCGTAGAATCCAGAGAACACGGTCTCGCGACAAAAGTCAAACATTTTTCCTGCTGCAGCAGTTACAAGGCTGAAAGCGAGAGAGGTCCAGCGTGGTGCTGGTGGAGACTCGAGAGGCATGCGACCGACACCGTTCCGCTCTTTCGCCAGGACTTCATATGAGCTCAATTGTTCTACACTGTCAACAGGTCTACCAGTGCGGAAGTAAGTCATGTCAGCGTCGCTTTGCAGACCTGATCTTGTTGCCGCTGCGATAGAAGGGGTGTCAAAGCCTCCATCGAGTTGATAACGCTCGTTCGCAAGAGGTGCTGGGGTCGCGATATTAGCAGTCGAGGTATCTAACCAGCTTCCAGTGTCCGGAGTCAACCACGAATTTCTTTTGGAGACTTGCACAGGTCGAGGGTACGGTCGTGTGTGCTTTCTCGCATTGTCAGACAAGAAACCGCTGGATGAGGATGATCCTGGAGTTACGGGCGGCGGTTGGAAGACATTGTAGGTGTGCTGGTCCTTCGAGAAGCTGTTATCGAAATGGAACAAAATTCGTGGCTCTGCTGCCGCCATCTTGCAAGTCCGTAGCCGAGTTGCGGTGCAGTGCTTTAGTCTCTCGACTCGAGCGGAGGTGTAGATGTGATGAAGTCGGCGTAGTGTGTAGTCGCGACTTGTTTAATCCTTAGTAGGGATTAGGCAGCTGTTGGAGAAGCACGTGGGGATGCGGGGTTCTGAGGCAGTCGTGCTTGCCCTTTGTCTTATGATTGCCGCATCGAAGAATTTATGTGTGCGACTTCGATGTCTTTGATTCGCCCAAATAAAGATGAGCAAGTTTCGACAAACATCTCGGCGCGAACACTCGAAATCAATCACGCATTATTGCCTCTGACACGTTCTCATCCTTGCATCACGGCTTTCTTCATTGATGATCGACAGAGCTAGGACGACGCGTGCGTTGGCCTGGCAACGACGTCTTCTTACCAACCTCAAATGAAGGCTCCCCAAGAACGATTTATGCGTCTTCGCAATACAATCACGAGGAAGTAAGAATCAACTATGTACAGACGCGTTCGCATAGCCATGCAGGACTTGAAAATACTTCAAAGCTCTCCATATCGGTTAGATTCGTTCATATAATTATCCTATGAGAGATTCAATTCCTCATCCAAACGTGATCTGTCGAACTTGCGTCAAGCCAGACTTGTTTATTCTCTCCAGAAATCGGAGACTGTGCATACTGCCATTCAAGTTCTTCCTTGGCCTTCGGAACGCATAATGTCATCCTCCTCCAGGCCACTCCTCTTCTTCGATGGCCGCCCCTGAGTCGTCTGTGTCTGCAGTCCGCCGTATGAATCTGTGAAAGAGTTGCTGTCTCTGCGTCGTTTGAACCATGTCTGTGGTAACTGTGCAACGAGCACCGTGATCCCATGCCTCCGCCTTCGCTGACGCCTCACTCACCACTCAGGTAGCAGCGGGAACACCCCAGTTCCTCATGCTCTCGGTCAGATGCCCCATGGCGTCACCCCACCAGCCCTTGACTTTCTTCAATCCCTTCTTCTTCTGCTTGTAACCTCCCATCTCATACACACTCTTTCCGTTCTCAGTCCATCCACCCGGTTCAGTAACCTGGAATCCACTCACAGCTTCGTAGCCATTTGGACCACGAGTCTCGTGTGCATCGACCTCAGAGATACCACGAGTCATCTGAGCATACGTGACCGCATTGAGGGAGACTGGAAAAATGAAGCCTGGTCTGATGAAACTGGCATTACGGTAGTCCCTTGGTGCCATACAAGGAGCCCCGCGAGTGGCCGCGCTCTCTGGAGTGTTGACAGTTCTGCGGCAGTCGATGCTGCTCGTATCATGATTGGCATGGGCATAAGCCGTGGTTGGTGACCAACGACCTGGATCAGACATGGTCGGAGAAGGGATCATCTCTTTTGGGGCGGTCGGAGTGTCGTCGTCATCCCAAGCACCTGGCATGGGGTGTGAGCTGAGAGCGGTCGTAGGAGTAACCTCGTAAACTGGAGCTGCAAAACCGGCAGTACGTGGGGTCGCAAGTGGTGAGGACCAGATCGCGCGATCAGTCGAAGCAACTGGTGAGGATCGAGTCGCGCAACCAGTCAAGCTCTCAGCGGTATGACTTGCTGGAGAGGATGCTGCAGACACAGTCCTATCAACGAGGTCCCACTCGTCGACAATCGAGTTGCGCTCGAAGATGGTGGTTGGGAGACGTGGTGGTGGACTGCTTTTCAGGAGCACGTTCATACGACCTTTGTCCAACGCAAAGTACAGCTCGCACTCTTTGATATCGACAGCCTCGTGACAGCGAACGCGGAACCTTGGAGCCATGATAGGAAGCAAAGACGAGTCATGATAAACTTTCTGTACCAAAGTCAGTTGGTGCTGGGGCCAAGGTGCGCTGAAGGAGCCATCACTTACAAGCCAATCGAAAAGCTCGGCGTATTCACCGCTCTTCTCAAGTATCAACAGACCGTCGTCGTCGACGTGCGAGGATGGAAACACGCCGTCTCTCAGGCCGAGACTGCAGATCGCACGCCAGAGGTTCTGTTTCCACACTGGCAGTGCTTCGAGAGCTGAAACTGAAACGTCACGACTGCTCCGACGGAAGGAAGACATCCTCAGCAGCGTTTTGGACTGTGAGAAGCTGCGAGTATGCTGCGATAGAGTGCTGAGACGTTTCTGCTTGGGAGAATTCATCTTGGGTAGGCTGATCAATAGAGTGCTCCAAATTTTTTAATTAGGGGAGTATATCGAGGAGTGGAGAAGGACGGAAGCTCGGCGGTCCACCTGTTAGCGACGTGACGCGGTACGTTACCGCGTTGTGGTCAAGTGAACACAGCACTGTCTGTTTCTTGACAGTAAAGAATGGTCAGAGCCCCAAGCTGTTCCCTGAGACTCCATGCATTATACTCACGCATAGTGCCATTACAGCCTGTTCGTGCGCAATCGAGTACGTCGTCTATCGGGGTCTCGATAACAGCCGCATCAAAGGAAGGGATTAAAGGAGAGACAAGTGACAAAGAATCTTTAGGTTCAGACAATGCAACAAACGCACAAAGGAATCAATATCTCACCGCAGCATGGACAGCAAGTAGAGTCGCAGTTGTCGTCGCTGCTGCTCATCCCTATCCTCACTTGGTCGTGGGTGCGATTAGCTTGAATCCACCCTCTACCACCTCTTTGGCTGTCTCTGCACCTCGAAGAGCTATCGCCTCCAACATTCTCCACGGTGCATCATCAGCGTCCATCATCACTTCTATGATGAAAGGCATATTCGGCTTGCTCAGCTTGGTGTATGTAAACACTTCTTCTACTTCTTCACATGTACTCGCTTTGAAAAAGGGCGCTTTTGCTGCGGCTTTGAACATGCCGAATGGTTGTAAAGCGAAAGAGAAGTTGTATGGTACAATGTCGTTGTGAGCTATGTGAGCCGATCGAAGCATTCGAGTTGTAATAATATCCATCAGCAAGTCCATCTAACACGTAAGATGCACTAGGCAACAGTCAGTCGAAAGTGTCACCAAGCAGTCTTGTGACTTACGGACTCGTGATTGACCTGATGGTTGTACCGAGTCTACAGCGGCTTGTCAGGCATCTTGCAGATCGATAGATCGCGAGACACGAAATTTAGGTACATCGATCATGCACTACTCATGGGGGTCGCTCCATCTGCGCCTGACTTCTTTGCCTGCTCATAGCTCGCCAGCTTGAAGTCGTACTGGAGCTCAAATCCGGCCTTGGAATCTCCTTTCCTTGGCAGAAAGTCTACTACGAGGGAATCTTTAACAGCAAACACAGAATCGTCCTTGAGGTGATCATCTCTACGATCAAAAATTTGGGTGATTAATGGTTTGTAACCCGGTGCCGAGATCTGGTCCATCAGTAAAGTGAACGGTTGCTTGGGTCGCATACACTTACAATGAAATGGATATGAGCCGGCCTCATTGGGTGACGGTCCAACAACTGCAACAACTTCCCAGCTGGTCCATCAAAAGGTATTGGATATGAGGTTGGCCGAAGGCAGTAAAGTGAGTACCTCCCGTCATTTCCAGTAGTGAAACGACCACGCAGATTCATGTCAATCTGGTCAGGATCTTGCTGTTCGTATAGTCCATTCGGTGCTGTGTGCCAGATATCCAGCTCCGCATTTTCGATAGGTTTGCCAGTCACAAAATCGGTGACCTGACCATGCATAAAAGTATGATCGCCATTCTCGATCCCGTGGACGATAGTGTCACCCATATTACGTCTCGGAGCATCCTCCCGCCAGAAGGGGCCTAGTATGGCAGTTGCGGTAGGCTGATCCGGGGCATCTGAAGCGACTTTGAACGTAATCTCATCCACGAGAGACTCGATCCCAAGAACGTCACACATGAGCTGGCCCTCATTACGCTTCTCGTCAGACATCTTTCCTGCCTGATTGATCAGATCAACACCGGCCATCCACTCATCCACAGTCACTTCATTCTCTCGGAGGAAGTCATGCAGATGTTGAACCAGACTGCCGATGACCTGACGCATCCGAGGGCTGGCTTTTGGTCCTGTGGCATTGATGACGTTCTGCGTAAAGTCTGGATCGAAGTTGTGCGAGCTTGTGCCTGCTGAGGTGCTATTTTCAGGCACAACCTGCACTGGTTCTTCCACGGCTCCGCCGTTAGACTTGGTCGTAGCCATTTTGCTGGTGAGTTACGTTCTCGAAGCTGCTAGAGACAGTATAGTAAGAAGGACACTCAAAATCCTTACAGGTACGATATGATGTGAGAGAAAAGGTAAAGGAAACTGTGGATCAACTTCTCCAATCTTGACAAGAGAGCCATCGTTGTCTTGCGGGGCAGCGGGGTATATCCGACTGCCGGCTCGTTCACGCGGAACGAAGCCGCTCATATGGATGAGATGCTGAGATTACAGGCAAAAGAGGTCGTCGAGTAGCCTCACGTCCTCGAGCCGTCTAGTCATCATTCGTTATGGACTTTAGGTCATGGTTCGTCGCGTCATTTATCGTGGAGCAATGCAGGCGCCAGCATCTTAAAATGAATGCATGTGATGATGCCGTCAGGTTCTGCGCCGCAATACGAGAGTACGTATACTCCGTTACATCTTGAGCGTTATCGTCGGCGTTCCTTTGAGTTCAACAAAATAACCAGGATCCATGTCGACTGCCGGTAGTGATGTTTATAAGGGTGACATGGATGCAAGTAACGCGTGTGTGACGCGCCATAAGGTTTGCGGTAGACACAGTTCGAGGTCGACCTCAGAAATGCATCAAATGACCCAGGGAAAACTTTGGTCCGTTGCAGAGTGGAAAGAAAGAACCGGTCTTCTCTCTGAATCGTTGACAAAGTCAGGGATTCAGGCATCCATGAGACTTATGAGTACATACTCGAATTGTGCTGCAAGGGAACTTGAAAATGAGGTCGCCGACGCCAAGCCCGATGTGCTGATTGATGCGTGTTGTTGATTTGGTGGGGACAACGACATCTTTTGTTCGGCCTATAGCAAACAACAATTGCACTGAACATTCCTTCGCATTCACCAGTATTTTAGACATCTACGTCTTGCCACACATTCAGCTCCGTACCGTTCTCTGCCTAGACATATCTATCATTTCGTACGATGGGCGAGTCAAGGTAACGAGCTCTGGCAAAAGATGTTTCCATCAACATGTGCTCATACCGTTTCACAGTCAAGAACTGCTCGCATGGGCGAATAGCCTGTTGCAGCTCAACCTCACCAAAGTCGAACAGTTCGGGACCGGGTATGAGAAGCTGTGATCCTGCATGCAAAGGCATATTACTAACAGCGTTGCAGTGCACCTTATTGCCAAATATACGACAGCATCTTCCGTGAGTAGATCATTCAAGCAGTTGGCAGCCGACCAAGTCTGACTGAAAGCAGTGGATGTACCGATGTCAAGAGTCAAGTTCAATGTCAGCGCTGAATATGCCTATCTCGAAAACTTCAAGATCCTGTCTAGTACGAGTCCAACTATGTTACGATCCAGAGATCTTCACTGACCACTCGACCCAGATATTTTTCGCCGACATGCAGTGGAAAGGCCACTTCCGGTCGAACAGCTCGTCAAATGCAAGATGCAGGACAACCTAGAGTTCCTCCAATGGACAAAGAGATATTGGGATCAATACTTTCCAGGCGGTGACTACGACGCTGTGGCCAGAAGGAAAGGCGCAGGAGCACCAGTCTCCACCGGTCCACCATCTGCTCGCACATCTACCGCTCGCCGTCCGGCTGCGGCCACTACCACCAGCGCCGCCCGCACACGTACTCCTCTCAGCAGCAGCGGTGGTGGCAGCGTGATCAACACTCAGTTGCAAACGGAAAACAACTCGCTCAAGGAGACAGTGGCCGGTCTCGAGCGCGAGCGCGACTTTTACTTCAGCAAGCTTCGCGACATTGAGCTCCTCATTCAAGGCGCATTCGAAGCCGAGCCAGAGTTGGAGAAGGACGAAGATGGCATTCTCAAGCAGATCCAGACGATCTTGTATAGCACAGAAGAGGGCTTTGAGATCCCTGCAGAGACGGAAGAAGATGCTGGTCTAGAGGCAGGCGTTGAGGAGGAAACTTTCTAGGAGAATCAAATTGATCAGAGTTTCCACACGCCACGGGAATGGGACAGGAAGGGTGTTGGATCCCTTGGGTTCCAAAGGGGAAGTGTCAAGAACGACTGACCTTGACGGGACGCGGGGATCTACTTTTGAATGATACCAGCCCTCGCAGGCGCAATACTGCCGAGTCGAGGGCGTGCAAGAAGGCGCACAAGTGAGTTTCAGAGGAGGACTTTCATAAACCATTTCTCATCACTTTCATCTGAGATTAGCGGCAAAACAATGTATATGCGCGCATGCATGATTATCCACAGCCTGTTTTTGCTCATTCGCTGTCGTTCACGGCCCTAACACACCAGAGTGGATCTGTTCCACCCATGCCCATTCCCATGGCTCTCATGAAGCTTGACAGCCCACCTTGTTGCTTCATCTTGTCCCCATCCTCATCTTCACCGGCTTTCAGATCGAGTATTTCAATATTCCTCCAGCCGGCGAACCAAAGGTAATCACCCACCATGGCCAACCTTTCTTGCTCCGATATCCTCAACCACCTTCCGACTGCCTTTGTAGGGAAGCATCGATTCGAGATGATCAAGTGGACCGATCCACCCTTCTTTGTCCGCTCCTTCAAACTCTCGAGAACTTGTACTGGGTGGATGAGGTAGTCGATACTAACCACGCACGTCGACGCGTCCAGCTTCCCGAGCTCCTCATTCTGTGTCGATGGCATACCCGACGCTGCTTCTTCACCGCACACAGTCAACGGAATGATCGGGTCATCGTTCAGATCTTGCAGTATACGTCCGCCGTTGAGCACTTTATTCGCGGCGAGCTCTTTCTGGTTCATGCCCATGCCTACAATGGTGACGTCCTTGGACTCGGCGGCCGAGGATATGGAGGAAGGGTAATGCGAGATCCAGCTTGAGCAGAAGTCAAGGATCCGACCTTTACGTGGTAGTACAGCATCGTAGTAGCGGGTCAGCGAAGCAATGGCTGCGTCGTCGATGTGGGTTACATAGCGCGGCGCAGAGTAAAATGAATCATCTGATGTTGGGTCGGAACGTTCGAAGTCAACCGGTCGATAGGGCCAGGTGCTGTGACGTGGTGTGTATCGTACAGCATTGTACTGTTGCGGCACACCGGTGGCCGAGGCGGACGACATGGAGCAGGAGAGCAGGAATGAGGCTGCGGTTAGGCTGGCAATTGGGATGCTTGGGCGGTGGATGAATGTATGCAGGAGACCTCTCGACATCTGCATGAAGACGCTATGGTATAGTATTTGGTCAATTTGCTGTGTGATCCGCTTCGCCAGTCAATGTGTATACTGCAAGTATTCTTCGAAGCCAAAGGCCGTCACCCGAGAGTGGTGACATCAGGTACGTGTAGTGAGCATGAGCGCCAAGGCTGGGGAAGGCGCGCCCTGAGGCATGTGATGAAGCTTTCATGAGTTGTGGGGATTCTGCTTATCCAAACCAGCGACACAAACCATCCGACCAGCTGAGAGCCCTAGACACATATTCTGCATCATCGACAAAATCCAAAACTCATGTTGTCCGTTGCGTGTTGAAGGACCTACGTTTCGTGGGCAAGATGCGCGATACCTCAATATAATTGGTTCACCATATTTACCCGATATTGCCCACGCGCTCTCTGGACTGTCTCGCGATACTGTGCTTAGCACTCATTGCTCCTGAACCGTATGAGAAGCGTGGCATGCTCTCAATGGCCAGGATCGCATCATGATATTCACGTCCGCAGCTTGTCAGGTGTGGAATTTCTTTTAGCTTGCAGTGTCTCGATGACGCTCTTGCAATTGACGGCAGGTGTGCATGCTTGTTGCGAACCTCAGAGCTTCTAGCTCTACCACGTGCAGAGAGCTCTCGAGGCCCGCCAAAGCTGATCAGAGGAGCCATGGAGTACTGTATGTAGGAGGGGGAGGGGTAGAAGTGGATTCATGGATTCGAGCTGACGATCGACTGTAGACAGCGGGGCTTTTCGAGATGCCACGCTTTTTGAAGAAGCGTATCAAGCCGACAGGTCGGACAGCGAGCGACTCGTGCCAAAAATGACTGGATGAGAGTAAGACAGTAACGCGGGCTCGAACTCATACCAAGACCCCGATTCTCCTCCCCCCGCTCGTGATCTCAAGGACCCTTTTCGCTCCTGTTGAACAATGCATCGAGGGGTCGGAGAAAGTCGCGACCCTTCGCACGAGCATCAGTTCGCTTCGGTACCTCGGCCGGTATCACTTGTTTGCAACGGTGCAAGTGCGACGTGGCTTGTACAGAGGTACGTATAGGCCTATGATATCTCTAGAACAATGAGATGTTGATAAGGAGTTGCGACATCGGCAACTGCATGCGTCCATGTGATACACACGACGCTCGACAGCCTCAGAATGACGCGCATCTAGCGATAGTGTGTTGCATAACGAATTGTAGGTACAGGTACCGCTGATGCCATCATGTGTGTATACCGACTTTGAACATCCGAAACCTGCCAACGATGCCGTTTCCAAGGAATCGACGACGCTTCATAAACATGGAACGTGGACGAATGCAGCGCAGAAGCAGGGTTGCTGCCAGGCTGCAGATTACAGCTCAGGAAGGTACGATCAAAGTCAAAGCGCGTCGAGGTTCCTGCGCTGCTCGGGCCTGAGGCCGCAGCTGCCCAATTGGCAATCACCTGCAGGCTGCCACAACGCTCCCAAAGGCCAAGGCTTTGTAACCTTGTCACGGGCGATCCGGGCAATCACGAATCACGCCCCACGCTAACGCTAACTTACTTCCGTTTCCGGATCCCCAGTATCTCAGCCAATCATTCGGACCATGCATTGCGAGCACCAATAGTAAGACACCTTGATGGTCAGTACCATTCAGCAACACGCCGACCATATCACACAACCACATCCTCACTTTCCATCCCGTCATCTCTTCACAACACAAGTCTTCGAACGTTCCAAGCCAACTACCCACCACCAGTTCTGTTCTACGCGACTGCGCTGACTTCGGTCTCTATCAGTCCGCTTCCAGCTCTTGTCTTCTCCGCCGATCCCGCTGTAGCCTTGTACCTGAGGTATTCAGCGCATCACACAACCACGACAACGCGTCTTCATCTTCAGCAATCTACGCTTCAAGCAGCTTCTTTCGCCAGTCGAAGTGAGTCGCATAATCATTCACTTTCAGAGATCGCCTTTCACTACTCCACGATCACCGTTACTCCACGTCAATATCCAATCATCGCGTCATAGTTGAGATCGCCGAGATTCTGACTCATCTGTCAATAGAAGAAGCTATACTTCCAGCACCTTTCACCATGTCGGCCCAACCAGCAGTCTCTGGACTTACCATGGCTTTCGCCTCTCCTGTCGGCCTTGTTGGTCAGCCTGGCCAGAAGGCTCTCGCCGCTGTCGCAAAGCACCCGGCCGGATTCCCTCCAACGCCTCCGAACTCCATCTCTCCCAACTTGCCTGCGTATGCCATGCGTACAGACGGCGCTTCTCCTCCTCCAATGAGCATCGACTCCGTCTATTCCGAAGAGCATCCTGGATCCGCTCCTGTGCCACTTAGCAAGGGCGCCTTGTCCGGCTTGGAGAGCGCCCACGAAATCACCGCTACCACGCTTGCAAGAGACTACTTGCCCGCCATCATGCTCGGCCATGGTCCTGTGGCAATCAAGCATGTCATGGGTTGTCTGACACAGTCCGTTCCTGGTTTCAGTCGCATCCCACCTGCAAAAGCTAGGAGACTGGTAGTAGCCGCGCTCGAAAGTCGTGCCGGTGGCGGACACGACGGACATGTTGAATTTGAAAAGGTTGGATGGGGTCGCTGGGATGCTCACGTCAAGGGCGAACATGCCCCTGACCACTCTAGCAGCTCCTATGCTGATGGAAAGATGTCGCCTCCGACAAGCGAGTATGGCAGCTACGCCGTCTCCCAAACTGGATCCGCATATCCGATCAAGAAACGCAAATCCACTCACGCTGGTGACGTTGTTGGCGCAAGCTGGGCCGGATCTTCTATGCCATCAGTGGACGAAGGTCTGGAATACATGTCGATGTCGGAGAACGAGGCAGACAACATGTCTCTTGATGGATCCGAGACCAACGATTCCATGCCTGATTCTGGCGAGGAAACCGAAGACGAGGATTGGGCTGCCATGGGCGCTGCGGCAATCCGCAAAACGTCGATGTCTACCGCGGCCACCGGGGGCGTAAGACGGAACTACAATCTCCTGTGCATACCCGGCTCTGTCTACAACCGACGCTTCTCCAACAGCAGCAACGTCCGCAAGACTTCACAATCACTTTACGCCAAATCCGCTCCGCAGCATCGCTCGGGCCCTTCTTTTACTTCAGCAAACGTTTACGGCAAAACGCCTCCTAATGTCTTCAACAATAACAGCAATCACGCTGTTCAGAACCAAAACATGGACCTCGAACAGACTCCTCAAGAACGTGACGCTATTCAGGCACTCTTGACCATGGGCTCAATGTGAGCCTCTGTAACCTATACATCTCACAGTTGCAGCACTCAGCAGCAATCCACATTTTAGCGACTTTTCACCAATTGTATTTATAATCATCATCAGCCGAAGGATGGGAAGAGGCTTGATGGATGAACGACGCATAACCTTGGACACTTTTACGAAACGACACTGGGCACCAGTCTCGGCCGAACAATAGTCAAGCGCTGACGACGGCAATGAGAACCTGGATTGACATGGGTGGCGATTTGAATCTCTCTCGACCTCACCGAATCTCTACTCTCACATACTTTTCACAACATTTTTATAATTATACAGAAAGACACAGCAGGCTGGCCTGGAATAGTGGTCGACCTGTTCATGGGGCTTATCAAGGAACGACGAATGAACTTGAGCAGGTATTGAATGTAAGCTCATGGCGGCACAAGATGATCTCGAGCTCGCGTTGGAACACGCTTGAGCTCGATCTGCCCGCGATTGATTAGGTGGTCAGTATGCAGCATTCACGAGGACCAGACGTCTCTTTAGCTAGATCTACGTCGAAACACGTGAAAGAATATCACTGTTATCTAAGGACTTTTCCTATCTCTCTACGTGACTCAATGCTCGCTCGCTGTCCAGTGCGTTTTGCACTTCCTCTCGCCATTGTAGTTCCTCTTACAAGGCTCACGTGTCGTGCGCAGAGCTCTAGCTTGCCAGATGCTTCAACCGAGACGAGGTTCCAGCATTACCTAGACCTTGGGGCAGTTTTGTTCCCTTGTTACCGTCTTGTTTAGTTCATTAAGAAATTTGTACGATCATATGCCAGACGGCGGGATGTTACATGTTCCTGCCATGCAAACAGTTGTCGCTTACGAGTGGTCTTGCTACGTGACGCGGCTGTTCCCTTGTGTGATCTGAAAGCTCACATACCTTAACGACCTCACCTTGACCACACCACAACAAATCTGATACTTCTCTCTGATCTCAACTATAGTAGTACTGCACCTGAATAAGCAGCTAATGAGCAACTAAAGCAACCTTACGCATAAAATGTAAGTCAGAGGTGATCCAGAGCCTTTGGGTTGCTGCGAGACAAAAGATGTAGTCAATCACCAGCACAACGTACGATGCAAACTCATAGCAGCATACTAATATCTTCTCCAGGACACATGGCGCACACAAAAGGAAGAGCATGACGGTCGAGGAGATTCAGCAGCATCCTGAATATCCTTACACCAACTGGCCATTGGAAGCCAAGAAGAAGGGTAAGCTAGATGTGGCTCATGGAAGAGGTGGTCCTCTCAAGATCGCGTGGGAAGTCCATGGCGACGGTCCGATTAAGCTTGTGGTATGTCTACTGGAGAGCTCTTTTGTCTATCTTGGTGTCTATTTACCGCCTCTCCCATTCACGTCTAAGACTTTCATCCAATGTCATGCTTAGAAGAACGTACACCAGGATGATTAATGGATGTGTGTATACCATGACCGAGACTGATTCTGACAGTGGATCATGGGTTTGGGCAGCATCAAAGAGGCATGGCAGCGTCAGACCAAGGACTTCGGCCACACAGAAGGCAGCACCTACTCGGTACTCATCTTGGACAACCGCGGAATGGGTGGCAGTGACAAGCCACTGATCCGATACTCGACCAGCGAAATGGCCCAAGATGTGGTAGAAGTCCTCGATCATTTGTCATGGACTGAACCTCGCTCCCTCCATGTTGCGGGCATTAGCATGGGCGGTATGATTTCGCAAGAACTCGGCCTTCTCATTCCTGAACGTATCAGCTCGCTCTGCCTCATTTCTACCGCTCCACGGCTTATCAACACAGTCGGCTTCATTGAGAATCTCCGGAACCGAATCAACCTTTTCATTCCAAGGTCGCTTGATCAACAGATAGAGCACACTGGATACAACCTGTATACCGAGGACTTTTTAGCCGCACCAGATCAGATCGAGCACATCAAGCAAGCCTTCCCTACCAATGGAGACAGATTCGCGGCCGGTGAAGTCACGAAGCGAACGAACCCTACCATCTTTGACCGCAAAGGCTTCGTGATGCAAGCGATCGCCGCAGGCTGGCACCACAAATCTGAGGAGCAGATCGAGGAACTTGGAGAAAGGGTCGGTGGAGAAAGGATATTGGTCCTCCACGGCACGAAAGACCGAATGATCACTTTCTACCATGGCGAGCTGCTTCTGAAAGAACTCGGTGGCGAGAGCGCCGGTGTCACGAAAGCGTTCTTCGAGAACCAAGGTCATGTGATCCCGATTGAGAAGAGGAAAGAGTTCCACGATCTCATCGCCGGCATGGTCCAGAAGGGTGAGAATCTCACAAAGAACGGCGGAAAGTAGAGGTCTGTTTCGAGATGTTGTCGTATAATACATTGTTTTGTTATGTGGACAGAATATGTCATGAGATGCGAGTTCTTCTTTCTTGCTCCCTAGGTATGGTACAAAACTCCACCACAAATGCCCGGAACGCCGCGCTGGAAACAGCATATTCAACTTCTGGTCCTCTGAACAGTTTATGGGTTCTTCTCCAGGAACTCCTTGGCCTCGTTGACCTTCGTTGCAAGGTACGGGCTTCCTCCTCTGTCCGGGTGGTTGAGCAGCATGAGTGATCTGTGTCGCTTGCGGATCATCTCTTTCGTAAGACCTCGTTCCCTGTATCCGAGTCAGTATGCTCGTCTTGCGCTCCGCCTCTGGATCTATTCGTGGCGTGACATACGATGTCTCAAGGATGAGCGCGGCCTCTCGTCTTGTCATCTTCGACTCAAATCCGCCCTTGTAGAAAGCCTTGCCGAGTGCATTGGTGCCCTGCCTATATCTCCTGAATGCGACGAGTCCTGCGCGGCCCTGATTAATGGTCAGTCATGTCGTGAATAGATCGTGTGGCAGTCGTACGAAGAATGCGGCGGCCGCAATGCCGAAGCCTGCCATGATGACGCCGACCATGGTAGTGATGTGTCTGCGACGAGTTAAAAGAATCTGTAGGGTATGGTGCGATTTGTGAGGCGGCGCTGGACCGGTGAGATGTCTCGTGGTCGTCAAGAAATACTGAAGCTTGTTCGGCGTTCGGAGGTGACAGGCGTCGCCGCAAAATGGACCGTGCGTGATCTCAGGAAAATGAATCTTCAAGATCCGCCCAGCGTTCCTGATACATTATTTCTTGCGACAAAGGCTACGGCAGCCTCACAAAGACAAAATGAGGTATGTTTGCCCCTGGACATACTTGTGAACACCACTGACTTTCTCAGGATCGAGACTTGCTATTTCTGCTCTTCGCCGTGCTACCCCTCGAAGGGTATCACATTCGTTCGCAACGATGCCAAAATGTTCCGATTTTGCAAATCGAAATGCCACAAGAACGTCAGTCTAGACGATCATTCGCTGCATCAGGAGTGCATTATCTGACGATTTGCAGTTCAAGATGAAGCGTAACCCAAGAAAGCTGGCCTGGACAAAGGCTTTCCGTCGTGCCCACGGCAAGGAAATGGTTGTCGACAGCACACTCTCGTTCGCAGCCCGCCGCAACGTTCCAGTCCGCTACAATCGCGACCTCGTCGCCACTACTCTCAAGGCCATGCAAAGAGTTTCCGAGATCAGAGCCAAGAGAGAGCGCCAATTCTACAGGAATCGCATGCGTGGCAACCGCGAGCGCCAACTCGAAGCCGACAAGAAGCTGGTCGAGGAGAACCAGCACCTGCTTCCGCCGAGCGAGAGGACCGAGGCGGTCAAGATGCTGGAGGAAGAGGACAGGATCGATGCGCAAAGGGAGGCTATGGATGTCGAGGTCGACGAGGAGGAGCTGGAGCAAGAGAAGCTGGAACTTGCGAAGCAGAAACAGAAGCAAAAGGGCAAAAAGAAGCAGAAGCTTGTCAGGGGCCAAGGTGTCGAGGCGATGGATGTGGATGCATAGGCGAGGCTACGACGATCATCATGCGGCGTTTCACGGAGTTCTGGGCAACAAAAATGCCATCTAGGCCTGGTGTATGGGAGCTTTTGCATCAGCTACTGATTCGCGATACCACAATACTATCTTGCGCTTCTTATCATTCCAACATGGCTTCCATATGCGCTCTTGTGCTTCAATCGTGCGGGTGGAGTACATTGGGATGGCCTTACGATCAAGGACAATTCGTTTCAGAAGACGACCCACGGAGATGATATCCTTGTCGCTTTCTTCGGGGTTTTACGTGGTTTCTTCCATATACCTCGTGCACAAAATAATGACTGTCCATCATCTGTTGCTTGCGGCACCTATTCGTTCCCCGCATAAACTTTGTTTAGCGCTGTCGATCTCTCCGAATGCGGCTTTTGAATATTTGATCACCTCAACCCGGCTCATCCTCACTTCTGTTTCCCGTTGCGAGCTCGTCTATTGGAGAGCTCGTTCCACTGGTGCTTCTGGGGAACATCTCGGGTCTTAGCCTCTTCATTCGCTCCGTCAACATGCTGATGCTGTAGCCAAACGATCCAGACAATGTCGCTCAACTTGTCCACTCTTCTCAACCCAGCGCCAGCAGGGGAGAAGGCCGAAGAGCAGACGCGTAGAGGCTCTTACCCTCCCTTGTCGCTGACAAATCCATACGAATCACCGGAAACGACACGTACTGGCGACAAGAACGACGCGAGTTTGGAAGCATTGCACGACGCGGCTCAAGGTCTTGCTTCTATGTCTTCAAGCTCGGTCCCAGCGCCTTCACACGACACGCTCGCCGATGGTAATGGCTATACCAGGGAGTCACCTACTGCTATACAAGAGAGCGCGAGACGTCCTAGTCTATATGGAGAAAGCGGCACACAGCTTCCAAAACCTGACGAGATGACGCGCAAGATGTCTTCACCTTCACTTGAGCAATACCACTACCAGTCGCGATCACCGGAGACCCACCGAACAGGCGCTGACGGCTCGCTGGATCAGAGAAGGCCATCAGCCATTTCGCCAAACACAGCCTTCACTCTACCACCTCTGCAATCTGTTCAACCTCAATCTACAGAACTTTCGCAGAAGCAAGATCAGCAGAATATTGGCCAAGACACTTCTGTCATCGTACCTGGCTTTGAAAGGCAAACTAGTGCCCAAGGTCTCGCTCAAGCCGCACAATTTACTGACACCCAGCGCGAACCTCTGTACACCCGCAACGAGCCAACAACCTCTCAAATTCGCGGTGCCGAAGTCTCACCTAGCGCTCAAACACCAGACATAAGCCAAAGCAGTGAAAGACGTGGTTCATTCGCCGCAGTCAAAACAGAGCCAACTACCGCCCTACACGACTCTATCCCAGCATTCGTTCCTGTCCAACCGTCTGCGAGCGTTCAGGGTGTCATTTCCCATTCTCAACCGGAAGAAACCTCAATTATGCCAACGACGGAAGACGCACCTACCGAAGAAATGAGAGGTAAAAAGAGGCCCGCGCCGAAGAGCTTGAACAAAAAGGGTGTCGCGAGAAAGGGTGGCCCTCCAGCGAAGAAACGCAAGACAGAGGCGGACTCTGCAAAGTCAAGAGCAGGAGGTCGAAATCTCAAGAAAGGCACATCTGCCTCGGCCACACCTTTCAACTCATCACCCGCGCCTCGCTCGCACCGGACAGCTTCACCTTCCCAGGATCTCGAGGCCGGTATGACTGATGGTGAAGAGGAGGACGACCAAGACGAGCCAGGAACACCAGGTTCAGATGATGGGGTTTACTGCCTTTGTCGCCGAGCGGACACCGGCACTTTCATGATAGGATGTGACGGTGGTTGTGATGACTGGTTCCATGGAAAGTGTGTTGGCATCAACGAAAGAGACAAGGGCTTGATAGACAAGTACATCTGCCCAAACTGCGAAGAAAATGGAAGAGGCCACACGTCTTGGAAGCGCATGTGCAGACGACAAGGATGTCGCATGCCTGCACGCACGATAGTCAAGAAAGGTCAAGAGATGAGCAAGTATTGCAGCGACGAGTGCGGAGTTCTTTTCATGCAAGAAGAGGTTGGTAAGACGAGAGGCGCCGATGCTGGTGCTCAAAGACGAAGAAAGAAGAGTGGTGCAAGCACAGATCTCAACAAGCTCATGGACGACGAGATGGGACCTAGAGGAGGTGTCATTAGTACCGGAGAGCTGAAAGCGCTTGTAAACTCGGTTACCGACTATCAAGCTTTCAGGAAACTTGGCGAAGGGGTCCTCAGTCCGCCGGAAACGCCTACTAAGGATGGTACAGGAAACACCAAAGACAATCCAAGTCTCACCGAAGCGGAGTCCGAACGCGTCGAGGTCATCATGAAGCTCAAAGACGAGTCTCGCGAACGCCATGCCCTTCTCAAGGATCGTACCAAATTCATCGGTCTACTTAAGGACGTTGCCAACAAGATTGCCGCGGAAAAGTCCATCAAGCCCAAAGAGGTGTGTGGCTACAATTCTCGAATCACTTGGAGCGAAGAAGAATTTGCCTCCTGGCGTTCGACCGAATCTGGCAAGAAAGCTCTATCATCTGGTAAATTGGACTCTGGCGACGCAAGCATTCTTCAGGCCGAAACCGAAGACGATCAAGCTGAACCAGTCTGCACTAAGAAGAGATGTGTGCGACACTACGAATGGGCCAAGCTTGCCCTCGACGACGCGCGAAACGAGCTCACGGTCAACAGCGATCGCATGCGTGACATCGAAAAAGAAGAGCGCGAGATCCTGGAACGTGCTGAATTGAGGGCTAGAGAAATCAAGGCAGGCAACGTCGGTGGTAGCGTTGAGGTTCATGTCCCGACTATGAACGGTAACGGCCACGTTGATGCCGACGAGATGGATGTCGATACTGATGGTGTCGCTTCTGGTGGAGCTGAGAAGAGTGACGAAGTTTCTATGCTTGATGTGGAGAGCAAAGAGGAAATTGCGAGCGATCTGCAGGCTCCAGTCGCTGGAGAGGTGGATGCCTCGGCATGAATCAGAGTTGCTATGTATGATACCCAGATGGACGTGAACCGAGAAGACAGACATATGGATTGGTGGACGCGGGTACCACTTGAGATGCCAGCATGATTACGAGTCACATGGATAACCTAGCATTGATTACTGGAGAAATGAAACACATGGCCACCATATAATATTCCTATCGGAAATCGTTGTCAACTGTGATCGCCGCGTTTAGCAAGGTACTGTACTACGGAAGCGACTTCCATGATAGACCTCAATCCCACATCATACCTGTACACAGCTCATCATATCCATGTAGCCAGCATGTGATAATCAGATTTTCCCCCAGTCATGTTCACCCATGTACCAAATTTCCGTACCCGCAAGACGCGGATTGTCTGTATCTCCGATACTCACAATGCATCACCTGCAGATGGAGCCTTCAAGTTGCCTCCTGGAGACGTGCTCATCCACGCTGGAGACCGTATGTCATGAATATTCAATCGTCCAAACAATTAACAGGCTTATAAACCAGTAGTGACGAACCAAGGAAGCCTCTCGGAGCTAAGAAAAACAGTCAAATGGCTCGAAGAAGCCGATTACAAAGCGAAGATCCTGGTGGCAGGGAACCATGATCTCGACCTGGATCCGGAATACCACTCGACCCGTGCCCTGATATCTAAACCATCTGACGCGGAACTCTTAGGTGCCCGAGCCCTCGTTACATCCTCGCCTTCAATCACCTACCTGGCCCATTCATCGGCGACCATCTCCTTGCCCTCGTCAGACGGTCCACCGACTACTTTCCGCGTTTTTGGCAGTCCTTATGTCCCCGCTCGAGGCACGGACTGGGCTTTCTCTTATCCATTCGACTCCTCTACGGCCGACGAACTATGGAAGCAGATCCCGTTCGACACTGATATTGTAGTCACGCATACACCATCTTATAACCACTGCGATCAGAGTCCGAAATGGGGCACTGCTGGATGCAAGGAGCTCAGGAACGCTCTATGGAGAGTACGGCCTAGACTTGCAGTTTGTGGACATGTGCACGAAGCCAGAGGAGCAGAAGTCGTGAGGTGGAAGTTAGGGCTGAGGCATGTGACCGGGGCTGAAGAGTGGACGAAAAGGTGGAAGGACCCTGGCGTTGGTGGAAAAAAGATGAGTTTGCTTGATCTGACGGGCAAAGTTGGGAGAAAGCTGGTCAACGATGGGGTTGAAGGCGTGATTGAAAACGAGGCTCAACTCGTATTCTCCGTCGATGGCAAGGAGGAGAGGTACGAGGACGAGGAGACAGACTCGAGTTCGACGAGTTCTGATGAACCGACAAGGCCCGATACTAGCTTCGAGCCTATCAAGACGCCAACAGTCCAACACCAGATACGACGCCCTTCAGCACTGAAGCAGCCTCCAACCAGGCCTGTGAGCGGCAGAAGAGGAAGGCTGGAGACTTGCATCGTCAACGCGGCCATCATGGCTCGAAGCCACGGAAACGGACCGAAGAGGTACAACAAGCCGATTGTTGTCGATATCGATCTGCCAATATCACCGCTGAGTGCTGACAGAGAAGCTGTGGAGGAGTTCATCCATCACCTACAACCAGCGTTACCGATGGTGCCAGTGGTGGTGCCAAGTCATACCACACACTCTTCGACGACATCCTCATCAGATTACACGACGAGCGAATACGCGAGCGAGACTTCGACCAGCGAAGAAGAGATCTACAACATCTTCTACTCACGCTGAGCAGCCAGTCGATTCCAGTACCTATGATACCCTATTTTTGTTTTTACCGCCATAGCATTATTGATGCTACATCAGTATGAGGTATTGTCCTGGAAGTCGGATGCCTCTCAAGCGCTATCAAGCAACTGCACGAACAATGAGAAGAATTTATGTGATGAGCCGAAGGCCTTGGAAGCGATTGGCCGGATGTTATGCATGTATACCTAACTGACATGAAGAGACGGGTAGTCAGTAGTGACCTGCATCTGCGAGGTGGTCTTGATCCCTCACTATAAGAGTCGGCTTATGTACTCGATAGTATCGTTGCCGCTGATAAGCCCAAGATACTCGGTACAGCATGGCTAATTCCAGTTCCAAGTACGAGCAGTCCTTAGCTGTGACTGAGGTGTCTGCTGATGAGTGTGAACAACTCTTCTGGCATATAGGCAATCTGACTGGCCCTCGTCGCGCTCGGCAGTGGGCCCCTCCAGCATTTGGAGATGGTCTTGATGATGCTTCCAGGCATGACTCGTTACCTTGGCGTCAAGCACAACAATGGAGCGACACCCTCATTGAGATTTAGTGATGTGCGTGATATGCACCTCGATACTTGCGGTCAAGGTGTGCCGTGATTGGACTGCAACGACTCTCGAACCGCCGAATAAAAGCGGGCCAGATGCTCGAATCATTGTTTCATCGCTGGCATCTGCATGTTCTTTTGCTTACTCAGAGCGTTGTGTACAGTACCTGCCTCATGTAGATGTACTTCTTCATGCACATGGCCCCGTCTTCCATATAGAGGTGATAGATCGACTGTGAAGTGACGGAGGAAGGAGCGGCGCGGTGGTCCTTCCGCAACCGGTAAAAATAGGGCAAGGTAGGGGCTGGTCCCCGTTCAAGCGCGAATCGGTCACCTGAGGCGGGGGCGGTCCACAAACGGTACAGCTAAAGATTACCGGTATGTCAGGCTAAACTTCTGCCTGGAAATGTGGATAGCGATTCGACCCTCGGCTCTATTCACCGATTCCTTACACACCGACACATCTTATCTATTCTGTTTGGAAATCATCAGACGATCGACTGACAGAAGGAGATGTTGTCGTCGACTAAAGAGGTCGACGTGGCCGCTTGTGGTGAGAGACACATCTGCGAGCCACACGATAAACAGTGATGCTCGTTATAGACGTACAGAATATGGAAGCATGAATGAAGTACTCAGGAACAGGCATATGATCGATCTCTACACACCCTCGATGCCGGTTTCATGTGTAAAGCCAGGACTGCAACGATGGCACTACTGCAGTTCTTGTCAAAGCGCCCTTGCTAGTCACCCACATGGCACCCAGGCGGTATGGCTGCGCTTCCGATTAGACAAGACCGCGCCTGAGGCTTTTTGGCTGCAAAGACGGAACACGAAGCTATCTACAATCGACATAGTGTGCGCTGCAGACCAAGGCATGAGCTCGGCCTCACGGTCTGCCTCGATATTGAACGGTTGTCCGGACAAACTGTATCTCTATCTTTTGCTCTCCTTTGTTCGTCTGTCGGTCGTGAACTGAAACATGTCTGCTTTGCACTGAGAGGCAAGCAAACAAAGGAACTCAGGAACCTAACGGCTGCTCTGAGCATCACGAGCCATCATTTGTGCTACCTACTACAATACTCTCTGCTCTTGACTCGGTGCTGCTCTACGGCGCTTCGAAATACATACAGTCGAACATCGGCCTATACACACCGCAGTTAGGCAAACCCTGGTGACCAGACACAACGTTAATACTTCCGAACCGTGGTTACGCCAACTTCTAGTTACCACTCTTTTGGACCACGACATTGTTAGCCAAGCATTGTACGATCTACACCGCCAGTAGTCGAACAATGGTCAATACTGACTGATCATGTTATCAGAAAGCTCTTCACTCTTCTGTCGATATCCTCTCGGTCGTTGGACTCGATACCTGGACTTATTTCCGGCTTGTGAACTCCGTGTTTGCCGCCTATCAAGTGCAAATCGCAGCTTTCACGGCTGTCGAGCTCACCTCACTCCGGCCTTCTATTTTCGACGTCGCACAGTGCCACAAAATTCGCCGTCTCAGTCAATATTCACTGCTTCTTCACCGCGTCCTTGTACTAGAACAATCTGCTGGCAGACGTTCGATCGCGCTCAAATCCATTCTTCCACGTCGTCCAAGCTCTAGTCCCAGCCTCCGGTCGGAAATCGCATCGTCATTTTTTGAATTTCCACTTGCACCTTCCCGCCTCGGTCCGCTGAA